>Ga0247840_10000346_pt1 | contig 97458 bp, 96 predicted proteins | sample LaCruzMarch2015__FD_192404 | JGI IMG/M metagenome (GOLD analysis project Ga0247840, IMG submission 192404) | Freshwater microbial communities from meromictic Lake La Cruz, Castile-La Mancha, Spain - LaCruzMarch2015_17m | ecosystem: Environmental > Aquatic > Freshwater > Lake | place: Spain... | reverse complement strand
TGTTCAAATAATGTTTATCAAGAATTATATAAAGGTCAAAATAGACTTCGTTTTCGTAGTCCTGAAAATATTATTAAAGAGTTGGAAGAAGCAAAAAAACGTTACACTTTTGATCGGGTTGAATTTATGGATGATGTTTTAACAATCGATCAAGATCGATTAGGTAAATTATTAAAAATTTATCATCGTCGAATTAATTTACCTTTTAGTTGTTTTCTTCATCCTCAGTTTGTAACTGAAAAGATGATAAAAATGCTTAAGACAAAAGGTTGTTTTTGGTTAAAAATGGGAGTTCAATCGGCAAACGAAGATTTTCGAAAAAAATATTTAAACCGTTTTGAAAGTAATGAAGAATTAATCAGAATTTCTAAACTTTGTCATAAATATAAACTTAGATTTTCTTTTGATCATATTTTTAATCTTCCTGGAGAAAGTAAAGCTGACTTAATTGAGGCGGTAAAACTTTATAATCTTTGTAAACCATCAATTATTAATTTTGGAAGTTTAATTTATCTACCAAAAACAAAAATAATAAAATATGGATTGGAAGAAAAAATTATCAATTCACGTGACGTGTGGCTTATTAATCGTGGTAAAGATCCGGTTTTTCAAAGCTCAAACATAAACAGGTTATCTTGTCAGTCTAAACACAGAGAAAAAGTTAATATTTCAGCTTTTTCATTTTTATTTATTCTAACGACTATCACTCCTAAGTTTTTTATTGATTTCCTTCTATCTATAAAATTTTATGATATTTCAATAACTATAAATAGTTTTATTTTGATTATTTTTAAAACTATTTCTAAAATTAAAGCAAGGCAATTTTATATTTATTATGGAGTTTTGAAAAATTTAGTAATTTATACTTTAGTGTCTAAAAAAATTATTAAACAAGGAATATAAATAAATTTATTTTATATTCGTAAATTGTTTGTACACCTCTGTAGATTTTTTAGACCAATCCCATTTATCAAGAATTAATTGCCTAGCATCATCTGATAAATGTTTATATTCTTTTGTGTTATTTAATAATTTGATTATATTATCTGAATAAGAATCTAAGTCAAAACATTTTACTTTAATCATTCCTTTTGGATAATATGTTTTTAAAGCTTCAAGGTTAAATGATACTCCTGGTAAGCCCCAGGCCATAGCTTCAGCAGCTGCCATTCCTCCGCTGTCATATGTGGCTGGGTGAACTACAATTTTACTTTGCTTAAATATATCGTATTTTTTTTGGCCATCAAGAAAACCTAACAATTTTATGTTTTTTTGCAATTTTAATTTTGCAATTTTTTTATTTAATTGATTTCTTAATTCCCCATCTCCTATTATTGCTAATTTAGCTAACGGTAAAGTTTTTGTAACTTTTTTCCAAATATCTATTAGCACTAAAACTCCTTTTTGGTGGTGTAATCGACCAATAAAAACTCCATCATATATTTTTTTATTTAGATTATTTTTTTGTTTTAAATATTTTTCTGAGGGAGTAGTATCAACTCCACCTTGAATAATTAATACTTTTTTATTTTTAAATTTTTCAACATCTGGTTTTGAAGTTACAAAAATTATATCGGCGAAATGTTTGATAATTTGATAGGAAGGAATCTGCATTAACCAATATATAAATCCTTTTATAAAATGTTTTCCCTTATAAGGAGAGTCTTTTGATAATGGGTTTGGTGCAAATAAATAATAACCTGCTATCCATTTAACTTTTGGATTTATTCTTTTTGCTATTAGTGCTGGAATAAAATCTGGATAAAAATCAGAAACAGAATATAAATAATCTGCTTCTAAAATTATCTTTTTATTTTGAAGGAGAGTTTTAATTGATTGATGTGACCTAGTTAAATTATGTTTTATTAATGACGAAAGCTTAAAATGGTTTTCTTTATTAATTTTATTTTTATTAGAGACAATATTAATGTTTTTAACTTGATATTTTTTACATAAATTAATTGTTTCTTGACAGGCAAAAAGTGTAATTTTTGATTTAGATTGCCAATTTTTAAGGAATTCAATAAAAATTCTATCTCCACCACTTAAACCAGAACCAATATTATTGTTTGCGAAAAATACAATATTTTTCATATATTAGTAGTATTTGGTAATTAAACTAATATTTTTATCACTGAAATTTTTTTGGGCAAAAATTATTGTATTATTTTGTATTTTTTTATAGAGTTTTAAATCTTTTGATAATTTATTAATATTATTTTTTAGATTGATAAAGGTTGGTTTAGTAAGGATAGAAACTGATTCATCTAAAGCTTCTTTAATACCTCCTTTGTTGGATCCAACCACTGGAAGGCCACAGGCGACGGCTTCCATAACAACTCTACCAAAACCTTCTTCGTAAAGTGATGGAATACAAAATAGATCAGCTAAATTGTAATAAGATAATAATTGATTATTGGCGATTCTTCCAAAATAATTAATATTAGAATATTTTTTTTGTTCAAGTAAATAATTACTTTCTGGGCCTGTTCCTATAAAAATAAAATTAATTTTTGGTAGATTTTGAGCAACTTTTATTAAGACTCTGACACCTTTTTTTCTTATTAATCTTCCAACGAAAATTACAGTAAATTTATTGTCTATTTTAAATTGTTTTCTTGTTTCTGTTTTGTTTAATGGGTAAAAATTCTTAGTTTGAATCCAATATTTATAAACATGAAGTTTTTTTGGTTCAACTCCAAATGATAATAGTTCTTTTTCTGAAGCTTTTGATAAAGATAAAATATGATCTGATTTATTTAAAATATTAGCCATTAATTTGGCTGTAGTTGAATTAGGTTTTGTTTCATAAATAGCATGTATGCTGGTTATTAGTTTTTTATGGAAGATCAATTTAAGAGCAAACCCAGCAAGTGAAGCATTTAATCCTTGAGCATGTATGACATCAATTTTTTGGGAATTAAATATCATCCAAAAGAAAGTTCTTAAAAATAAATAAGGAGTTAAATAGACAAAATCAAAGAAAGGATATTTCTCTATTTTATGAAATAGTTCTTTTCCAAACCAATAATACCTTTTAATTTTTATGTTTTTTCCAATATTTTCATTAGACTTCCATTTAACATTTGGAGTAGTTATTGGTGAATAGGTGTGAACAAAAACCTTATAATTTAGTTGGTCAAGTTTATTAACTAAATCATCAAGGTGGCTTTCAACTCCTCCTATGTTGGGTGTAAAAAAGGGAGTTAATAATAAAATATTTTTGTTTTTTATTGTTGCCATTGAGATCTATTTAATTGTTTTAATAAACCAAGCTTATTTTTAATGGTGTTTATAGTGTAGAGATAGAGGGTTATTGTGCAAGCTAATGGATGAAAAAACCAAGTAGTATCTGGTTTATGTAAAAAACCTCGGATGGTATCAAAAAGCATAGGAATAATTAAAATAGTATAGAAAATAAATTTCAAAATGCCTAATTTATTGGTCGTATCCCAATTAAACTGGCGTAGGTTTTGATAATAAAAATAATCAGTAATTCGACGATTCTGTTTTCGAATAAATTTTTTGATCGAACTTTCACAAAAAGTATGTATAATCCCTTGTTTAACTTTGGCGAAATAAACCGTTTTTTTATTTTTTAGTAAATAACTAGCTATGATATCAATATCAAAAAGATAGTCTGAGTCTAAATTATTTTTTAAAAAATCACTTCTAAAAATAGTGCCATTAGCGCCAATAGTTGGTATCGGTGAATTTGGTTTTAATCTTATTTCTATATATTGATCTTTATCAACTTGATCAATCTTTAGGCCTGTCCATTTAAAGTTTATATAATTTTTACGATCATATACTCCAGAAATAAAAGCATAAGGATCATTAACACCAGTTAGGGCTGAATATCTTTCAATAAATCCAGCTTTTGGTCTATAGGTGAAAAAAAGAGGCTCAGTACCAATTAGGTTTTGGTTTTTTTCTAATATGGAAATGTTGGTTTGAAGCCAATTTTTAGTAGGGAGAATATTGTCAGAATCTATTAGGGCAATATATTTGCCTTTTGATTCTTTAACACCAATAGATTTACCAGCTTCAGCTGTTTTAAGAGTATTTTTAATAATTCTGGCTTGGTATTTTTTGGCAATTTTAAGAGTATCGTCGGTTGATCCTCCATCGGAAATTATAATTTCATATTCCTCTGAAGGAAAAGTTTGTTTTTTTATAGATTTCAGACAATTTTCTAAAACTGATTGAGCATTTAAAGTAGGAATAATAAAACTAACTTTTATCATTAGATGAAAAATCTTTTAATTTTTGAATATATTTTATTCCGTAAGTTGCTAAAAATTTAATATCATTAAATGATCTAATGGATATAATTTTTCTTAAAATGAATTTAAAAGTTAAGACTCCTTTAAATAAATTTTGGACTAATAAAATTTGGTCTTTTGGAGAAATTGGTGATTTTATGATTGGTTGACGCATATCAAAATCATCCCAATCTGTGGTTAAAAGTAGATTTTTGTCTTGGCAATACTTAAAAAGTGGAGTTCCTGGATAGGGAATGAGAATGGTTGCTTGAAGACTGTCGGCAAGTCCTTCCTTAAAAATTTTTCTAGCTAGATTTAGGGTTTTTTGAGCATCAGATTTTGTTTCATCTGGATAACCTATCATAACAGTGACATGTGGTTCGAGTTTAGCTAATTTAGCTATCTTAAGGGTACTAAGGGCGACGCTAGTTTTTTCATTTTTATTAATAAAATCTAGGGTTTTTTGGTTAGCTGATTCTAGTCCGTATAGTACGAAGCGGAAACCGGCCTGGTGCATTAGTTTATATTCAGATAATGAAAGTGCACCAAAACGCATATTACAGCCTATTTTTACCTTTTTATTTAAACCTCTTTTGATTAATTCTTGACATAATTCTTTTAACCAAGAACCAATAGGTAAGGTTCCAGAATCATCAAATATTTCTTTAACTCCAAAGTTATAAACTAAATTTTCTATCTCTTTGAGGGTGTGGTCTACTGAAAATTGGCGAAAACATTTACCAGGGAAAAGAGTTGTCCATGAACAAAAAGTGCACTTACCCCACCAACAATCTCGGCCAGACATAATATAAGATCCTGGTTTATTTTTATAATTAGTATTGTTATAAGCGTAAAGTTGCCATTTGGTTAAATTTCTATCAATGATTGGTAAAGAATTAAGATCATGGCTTTTTTTAGATTTAAAGATTTTATCTTTAGGGGCTTTCTTTTGATTTATGAGAGTAATCAATTCATCTAATAAAAAGTCATAATCACCACCTACTAAGACATAATCTACCTTACTATTTTTAATAGACTCTTCTGGAAGAGCAGTTACATGATCACCTATTAGAATAATAATAGGTTTCCATTTAGCTTCTTTTTTAATTTGATTGATTATTTGCCAATGTTTTTTTACAACTGGAGTTTTTGTTTCTATAACTATTAAGTTTGGTTTTCTTTTATAAATTCTTTTTAACCAAGAAGAATAGTCTATTTTTTCAGCAATGGCATCATCCCAATAGATTTTATAACCTTTTTGTTTTAATAAGGTGGCAGCATAAGCTGGAATGACAGGATAGATTACATTACCGGTATTTGTCCATTGAAATTGACGATTTTGAGATAAAAATGCAGAGCCTTTTTTAGATTCTAGTGGTGGATAGGAAATCGAGATGGATTTAACCACCAATGTATTTTCCAGTTTTTTTGTTGACAGCATGTGCTTTAAATTTAACTTCTTTTTTTGATAAGCCATACAGGAATAGTATACCGTAGTAGATATGTGTAATAGGGATTGTAATGGTGGCCAAAATTGAGGTTTTTATTTTATTTTTATTAAATATAAAATTCAAAAGAGTAAATAATAATATTGATAAATATAAATATAATGGAATATCCAGTATTAATTGGTGGAAAAATATTTTATTTATCAAAAATAAAATAAGATAGATAGTGAAAAAACTAGGAATAAAATAACCTATTCTGAAACTAGTTTCAGGAAATTTTTTAACAAAAAAGCCTCTTTGAATGGCATATCTGGTAATTTGTTGAAGATGAGGAATAATAACTGATCTTCGATGGTGGTAAACAATTAATGATGGATGATAAAAGATTTTTTGATTGAGTTTTTTTATTAAATTTAAACAAAGAACGGTATCTTCACCTGGCCAATAAGAATTATCGAAACCATTAATTGAATCAAAATCACTTTTTTTTACGATTAAATTGACACTAGGATAATCTTCTACAAAAAGTGGTTTTTGAATACTGTTTCTGTAAATACCAGCACCGCCACTACCTAACCAACTTGACCAAATTAGCCCAGAAGCTTTTTGTCGTAAGTTATCTTTTGGTGGGGTTAAACATGGACCGCAAAAAGCAGAAAGCTTTGGATTTTTTTTGACTAAAACGGCTGCGTTTTTGAAATAATCTTTATGAGGATATGAGTCATCATCAAAAAAGACTAAATATTGGCCTTTGGCTTTTTTTGCGCCTAAATTTCTCTTTTCAGATGGATTTGCTGATCCAGATATTTTGTCGGTGATGACTAAGGTTTCAAAATTTTGAACTGACTGTTTTTTTAGTCTTATTAAAGTTTCTTCGAGATATGGATTTATGTGACGGACAGGAATGATTATGGAAAATAATAAAGGTTTCATATTTATTTTCCAGTATTAACCCTCATTTCTAATTCTGGATCATACCTCCATTTTCTTTTGTTTTTATCGTCGTAGTATTTTAGAATCCTTAACCTATAGAAAACAGCCATCGATTCAATTAGACAGTTAAGAATAGTTTTTAAACCAGTGGCGTGAGTTAAACTATCAAAATCATAATTTAATTTTATTGGAGCTTCGTATATTTTTTTAAAATTTAAATTGTTGGCAACCGATAGAATTTCTAGATCGAAGGCATAACTTTTTACTAATAGACGAGGAAGAACTTTATTAAGAACTTGGCGTTTAAATATTTTTAGACCAGCTTGGGTATCATAAACATTGATTCCTAATAAAAATTTAGCTATCAGATGGGCTCCAAAACTAATTATTCTTCGATCAAGTGGATAATTAACTCTAGAGGCTGGATGTCTTTTTGAGGCAACAATAATGTCAGCATCATACCATTCCATGTGTTCTAATATTAAAGAAATACCATTAGGATCAATTTCCATACCAGCGTCAATGAAAGCAATATAATCACCTTTTGTTTTTGCCATACCATAGCGGATGGCATATCCTTTACCGTGATTGGTTTGATAGCCAAAAACTTTTAATTTTTTAAGTTTTAATTTTTTTATTTCTTTATATGATTTATCAACATCAACACCGTCAACGATAGCAATTATTTCATAATCATAACGGATTTGTTTTAGGGTATTGTAAATGTTAATCAGGTCTTGATGTATGGTGTTTTCTTGTTTGTAGACAGGGATTATAACTGATAAAAAATGGGTTTTATTTTTCATCAGATAGAGCCAATTTGTAAACAGAAAGTGTTTGGATGGCAGTAAATTTCCAATTAAAAAATTTTGCTCGCATAATTCCCTTTTTTGAATATTCTTCTCTTAAGTCAGGATTATTCCATAATTTTTTTAAAGAGAATTTAATACTTTTTATAGAATAAGGATTGAAAGATAATCCGTTGTTTTCCATTATTTCAGGAACACAAGTTTTATTGCTGAAAGCGATTGGACAGCCAGATTGCATGGCTTGAACAAGAGGTAAACCAAAACCCTCGGCAAAAGATGGCTGACAGTAAATAGTTGCTAAATTATAAATTATTGGCAATTCTTCGTCTGGAACAAATCCGGTAAAAATTATATTTTTTGATTCTTGAGATTGAAGCCAAATGAGATCCATGTTCCATGGATGTTGTTCAACATTAGTTCTTTTAGCTGCAGAACCAACTATTACTAATGGATATTTTAAAGATTGACAGGTTTTAACTAAATTAGGAATATTTTTATTCCAATTAATATCTCCAACATACAAAATGAATTTTGATGGTAAATCATATTTGTCAGAAATATTTTTTAAACCCACCGAGTCTTTGATTGGTTTAAATGAGGAATCAGCTCCTTCATGGGTGACAAATATTCTTTTTTCTGGATAGTTAACAATATCTTTTATAATATATTTTGAATAATTTGAAACGGTGATAATAAAGCTACTTTTCTTTAAGTTTATTTTTTGAATTAACCATTTTATGCTTCCTTTTATTCCAACTGGGAATTCTTTTTTAAATTGAATTGGAATAAGATCATGTACAGTGACTATTGTAGGTGTGGATTTTTTCTTTGGTAAAGTTAGTTTGAAGGGATCAAAATATGGATAGTGAATTAAATCGTATTTTTTTGATTGTATATCTTTAGTTTTAGTGACTAGATCTATTTGCCAATTTTTGTAATCTGGATTTTTTTTGACTTCTTTTTTTAAATTTTCTATCAAATGATTAGTGTAGTGTCCGACGCCGCGAATAGAATTACCGTCAGAAAGTGGTGAAACATCGATAGCTATTTTTATTTTATTATTCATTTTTTATCCCAATCGTCAGTTAAATTAATTTTTCTATGAGTTTTTTCTAGTTCCCAGTATTTAGTATAGGCGATAGGAAAGCGAAGACTAGAATAAAAAGAAAATACAAAACCAGGAAAACCATCGTAAAAACCTTTGTGACGGAAATACGACATTAAAAACCAAAAAACAGGTTTAAAGAAATAATAATTTAAAAAATTAATCCAATTTATGGAAACTTTTTTTTCTTGTAATTCTCTAGCTAAAGAAGTGGTGTATCGATTATGTCGGAGAAGATATCGAGAAAAAGAAGTATCAGCATAGTGTTGTAAATCATTTTTAAGATGACCTGCCTCACCTTCTATTACTGGTTGTTCATGAACATCAACACATGGTAATCGCCCTTTTCCATTTTTGAAAAATCGTAAAGTTGAGTCTGGATATTGGCCGCCTTTTTTAAGAAATGAACCTAAAAAATAGTTTTTTCTATTAATCCAAAATCCATTTTCTTTTACATCTTTTGGATCTTTTTCTAATATTTTTTCGATTTCTTCTTTTAATTCAACTGAAACAATTTCATCAGCATCAAGTTGTAATATCCAATCACTAGTACAAGCATCGATAGCAATATTTTTATTAATATGAAAAATTTCTTTATTAGTTGTTTCGATAATTTTTACATTTTTAAATTTTGAAGCTACTTGGACTGTTTTATCTTGGGAAGAACCATCAGCAATAACTATTTCATTAACCCAATCTTTAACAGCATTTATGCATTTAACAATATTACCCTCTTCGTTATATGTGGCTATTGCAATTGAAATTGTAGATTTTTTGTTTTTCATAACTTTGAGTAGATTTTAAACCCTGGTTGACCATTTGGGAAATTAATAATTTTAATAGGTTCAGATGGAACTATTTCGTCACTGGAAACAACTAATGAATTAGAAGGTATTTTACTCCAATTAATTTTTTCAAATGTATATTTGTCGAAATGGTTTACAGTTGTAAATCCAAATTGATCAGCGGTTGTCCAATTCATTTGTTTTTGAGCAAGTTGTGGGGGGTATTTTGAATAAAATAAAAATAATATATAAGGTTGGTCATATTTATTTGTTACAAAGACATTATCATATTTATTCTTTTCTTTTTCAATATAAGGAACTAATTCACTGAAACCATATTGCCATGCAGTTGGGTATCTTTTTTCATAATGAAAAAAATAGGAGTCGATTGAATAAGCAATATTGTATGTATAAATTAAAATTAGAAAAAATATAAAAATATTCTTAAATTTGTTTTTAGTTATGAATTCTATAAAACTAAAAATTCCAAGGGATATTAAAATTGAAAGAGGTATAACCATAGAAAGGGATCTTAGAGCTGATGGTGCTTGAAAAGTTAATGATGAGGCTAGTGGAGAAATAAAGAGAAAAGATAATATAAAAATTTTTACCTTTCGGTTGTAAATATTTGATTTGAGTAAAAATATAATTCCAATTATTAAGAAAGGAACATCGATTAGGTTGATTTGTCCGAGTTCTGGTGATTTTGATCTAGGAACGGCGTCACCATTAGTTGCAAGGAAATTTAGGTCGAAATGGGAAGTATATTTTTGGACCCAGGAAATAAAATAAAGAACTCTTTTATTATCGATGCCGCGATTTATTATATTAAGGCTTTGATGTTGATTAAGAAGTTCAGTTGATCTTAATAAGGGACCTTTGTCGGCAGTTATTCCAACTCCATTAAATCTGGTGGTACCACCATTATTTAAAAATGAAAATAAAACAGGGATGGTTAATATTGTTCCAATTAAAATTGGGATAAAAATTTTGGGTAATTTTGATTTAATAAAATTGAAATAAATGATGAACAAGCTTAGGGCTAATAAAGGAGCTATTATTCTGGCTGAGTGATAGATATAGAGTGAGCAGACGAAAGATATAATAAACAAAGATAAGTTTAGTAAAAATTTTTCTTCCATAGATTTAAAGAAAAAATAGATACCTATTACTATAAATGAGAGGGCGGCTGATGATTCCCATCCTCCCCTACTAAAATGAATGTGCCAAGGAGAGAAGGTTAAAACTGCTGCTGAAATTAAAGCTAAATTAATGTTTTTAGACAATAGGGCTACTAATTTGTAGAGAAAGAAAATAGTTAAGATGGAAAGAATTATGTTTGGTAGTCTGACAGCTAGTAGATTTAGACCTAATATTTTTATAAAAGGTAAGCTTAAATAAAAATAACCTCCGGGTTTATAATCGCCAAAAGAATTGAAATGTAGAGGCCAAGAAACATTATGTTCATCTTTACCTGTTTGAATTAATGAATAGTCATTGTAGCCAATGGCTGCCTCATCTGAATTAATGGCGGGGAAAGAACTTATTTTATGTATCCTTAAAAAGAAGGCGGTAATTAAAATCAGAATTAGTATTATTTTTTGATTCAGTTTCATTTTATGAAATGATTTAAATACATGTCTAAATAATAGATGAATGATAAGAGATAGGCAAAAATGACAAAAGAATAGGCTAATTTGTTTTTATATTTTATTAAAAAGAAATATATTCCCAAAGAAATAAAGTAAATCAAGGGAATTGATAGAAGAAAGGCCTTATCTGTATTTATGAGTTCTGGAGAAAGGGCAGCTGGAATAGGTGCTGTTAAAAGCCATATAAAAAAGATTAGATTTATTTTTTGGATTTTTTTAATTGATAGGCTAATAAAAATTCCTAAAATTAGAAAAAATATACTGCAATAAAGGATTACTCCATGTCTAGGATTAGCAAAAGTATCTCCAAAAATTAAAAATTCTTGAGAAAAATAATTAAAATATCTGGTTGAGAAATTTCTTATAAACAATTGGGGTTGACCATAAAATAGATGATATTCGAATGAATTGGTCTCGTTTATTATGGTTTGAATTCTATTATTATCTTGAGGATAAGAACCAGAATTATTGTCTATAAAAAATAAACTAAAAACTAAAGGAATGATTATTAATATTAAATATTTAAAATTTTTATTATTAAAATATTTGGAAAAAAGCCACATTGTTGAAAGCAATAAAAAAAGGAGGAAATTTATTTTCCAAGTTGTTGGAGAAAAATAAATATTATATGGATTTATGGTTAAAATAATACTTGATATAATGGCTATTTTTTCTGATTTTTGATCGATTTGTTTGATTAGAAAAAATAAAAGAATAGGAATTAGAGAACTTAAAACTAAAGTTGGTAGATTAATTAAATTTAAATTAATCCTTAAGGTTTTAAGAAAAAATGAAAAAATGAAAATGGTGATTAAAAAAGCTGTTTTATTTTTTGCCATTTTTGACCTGACCAAATAATTAGATTGATTAAATAATGATTTATATAACCATAGTATTTTATGCTTCCTGGAATAAGTCGGCGCCATTGTTTGTCGGAATCAACTAATTTAGTGCCACTAGCCCCATGACGATGAATGATTTGAGACTGAGGATACCAAATTACATCTTTGCCGATTTTGTTAATTTTTCGGCATAAATCCATGTCTTCAAAATAAAAATAATATTTTTCATTCCAGGAGCCAATTGATTCAAAAAATGATTTTCTGGTGAGAAAACAACCTCCAGAGATTGCCCAAACTTTGATAGGATTTTGGGTTTTTGGAATATATTTTGAATAGGAGTTTTTTTTATTTAACCAAAATTCTTTAAAAGCGTTAAAAGCATTTTGTTTTGGAAAAACTGAAGCTTGTGTACTTAAATCTGGGTTTAAAAATTTAGGACCAATAATACCAATATTTTTTTTATCTTTAAAATATTCCAATAATTTATTTAAAGAATTATCAATTAATTCAATATCAGAATTCATAAAAATAATTTTTTCATTTGAAGCTTGTTTTAGTCCAATATTGTTGGCCTTGGAAAATCCTAGATTGGAATCATTTTTAATGATTTTGACGTTTTTTTCTTTTGAAAGTAATTCAATTGTGTTGTCTTCAGAACCATTATCAACAACTATAATTTCTGGATTATCGAGAAATTTATTTATTGTTTGTACACATTTTTGAGTTATTTTGGCAGTATTCCAGGTGACAATGATGATAGAGAGTTTCATTTAGTTTTTGGAAAACAATTTAAATATTTCCATGTCGGTTAGTTTTGGAAAAACTATTGGAGGTGGAGTTTTTTTAATTTGTTTTTTGGCAGCTAAAATAATTTTAATATAATTTGGACCAGTTAAGACTCTTCCAATAAGTGCTGATTTATTATTTCTTAATAATTTTTTATCAGTAATATTTCGCCACACATTTAATAGACGATTACGTTCTTTTACATAATTTAAAAGTGATTTAGAAAATTTCGACATGGTTGCTTCATGGTGATGTTCAACTATGCTTTTTGGCTCCCATAAAAGAGTGTAGCCAGATTTCCAAGCACGATAGCCTAGATCGAGATCTTCTGAATAGAATGGAGCATAAACATGATCAAAGCCGCCTAATTTTTGAAAGATACTTTTTCTGAGTATAGATCCACCACCAGACAACCATCCGGTTATATGAGTTTTTGCAATATCTTTTCCTGGTTGATGTTGAAGATAACCATCTTTCCAAAAGAATTTAGCCCAGTTTTCATGACCAAATTCAGCGAAACCAACACCAAAAAGGTCATCTTTAGAAAAATGGTTTAAGGTGTTTTTAATGTAATCTTTGTGTGGAAAAATATCACTATTTAATAAAACGACTAGCTCACCAACAGCTTTATTTACTGCATCGTTTGAGTTTTTTCCAAACCCAAGATTTTTTTTGTGAGCTATTAATTTTAAAATGGGATATTTTTTTTGTAACTCTTTAATATATTCAACGCTTTTATCGGACGAGAAATCATCAGCAATAATAATTTCTTCAGCTTCAGGACTCATCTTTATGACTTGTTCTAGATTTTTTTTAAGTAGGTTGAGACCGTTCCAGTTTGTAATAATAACTGATATTTTCATATTATTTCTTGATCAAACGGATTAATCCTTCTTCAAAATTATCTTTAGAAAACTTATCGCATTTAACAAGAGATTTTTGTGACATTCTTTCTAGATCTTGAGGATAATCTATTAAACTTTTGGTTTTAAAAACGAGTTCGTCTATGGTTTGCCATAAATAACCATCAACTCCATCAGAAATAATTTCAGGAATACCACCTTTGGCAATTACTACTGGAACTAACCCTGAAGCCATTGCTTCAACTACAGTCATTCCAAAATGTTCTGTGTTTTCTGGATGAACTAATTCGTCAACTTCAAAACCAGCTGCATGCCAATAAATTTTTGATTTGGAATAAATTTCTTTTAATTTTTCAAAGTTAGGATTAATAATGAATTCAATTGGTAAATTTTCGGCTTTTTCCTTTAGATATTTTATGTATGAATTTTGATCTGGGTCAATTAGACTGCCTCCAACTAAGACTAGCTTCCAATTTTCAATGTTTTCTTCTTCATAAAGGGATTTAAAAGCATCTATTAAGACATCTTGCTTTTTGGCGTTTAAAACGTTATCAAAACGGCCAACAGATAAAATTATGTTTTCTTTGTTTTTAGAGGAGTCGAATTTCTCAACATCAACTGGTGGATAAAGAACTTTTATTTTTGAAGGGATACTATCTTGATAAAATTTGGCAGTAAATTTTGAATTACAAATTACTTTTGAAAAAAATAATAATTTTGAATTGTTAAATATTTTTTTTAAGCCATTTTTTTCACCAGAAAAAGGGACTTGGACGTGGAGAAGATTTTGTTTACCAAAAATAAATGGAATACTTCCATCACCAAGGTAAAAAAATAAGTCGTATTTACTGGTTGCTTTAAGTTTTTTAACAAAATTGGAAATTTTTTGATGAATTTTTTGGGTACAAAAAGAATGTTGAATAACTTCAATTAGATTATTTTTCTCTTCGAAGAAATCAATTTGTTTTGGTTTTATGTGAAAAATATCTTTAACAAGATTAAGACCTTCTAATTTTAGAGAAAATCTTTGTTCGGCTTTTTGGATTAAATTTTCATCTCCTGACCAAAATAAATCGACTTTATATCCGTTTTTAAGAAGTATTTCAGCAACAGTGAGACAATATCTCTCTCCTCCGCCTAGAGTGTCTAAGTATGGGTCATATATAGCCGCTTGCTTTCGCATAATTTATAATACCTTAAATTTTATTATTTTGCTTTTGTTGAATTTCCCAAAGACGGGCATAAATAATAAAGGTATCAAAAGTTTCAAAAATTACTGATATCCAGCCAACTGTTCCATCACGCCACATTTGCTGTTTTATTAGTCTTTCCCAAATTTTAGTAAGCATCATTCTAAAAAATCGCCACCAAACAACTGGTGGATGGTTTTTTTTGAAAAGTGCTTGAGCTTCCATATCTGTCCAAACTAGAGTCTTGTTTATCATGGAGGAAAGATCTCTGTGGGTATAGTGAAGAAGATCTGATTTTAAGTGTTCTAGAGGGCCTTCAATTAACGGTTCTTCATGAAGAATGCCTTGGTAACCTTTAAAATATTTTTTGCAGTACAACCTCTTAACGTAATCCGGATATGAACCTCCAAATTTGACTCTTTTTCCTAAGAAATGATTTGCCCTGGGAATTGCATAATGAGAAATTGGATTATTTTTTATTTTTAGTTTATTTATTATTTCAGATTTTAAATCCGGAGTTATTCTTTCATCAGCATCAATATATAAAAGCCATTCTTTGGTTGAATTTTGATAGCCTAAATTACGCCATTTGGAAAAATTCTTATTATATTCATCAATAGTTTTAACTATTTTAATATTTGAAATAATTTTTTTGGCAATATTGACAGTATCATCTGTTGAATTAGCAGCAACTAAGACAATTTCATCGACCCAATCACATGATTTAAGACAGTCAGTGATCATCTGCTCTTCATTCCCAGCTAAGATTATTATAGATAAATTATTTTGTTTCATTTCCAACTTCCTTTTCCACTTTTATTAATATAAAAATCAATTATAGCTTTTTTACGCCATTTGCTACTGTTTTTAGCGAAGAGAAATTTTATAGATTCTCGTAGAAGAGCAAATTTAGTTCTAAGACTTGCATAACTAAAACCAAAAAATAGTCTATTTCTGGTAATGAAATAATCTTGGAGAGAACTGTTTGGACCTGAAGATCCTGAATTTAAGTGCCAGATAATTGAATCTGGTATTACTTTTAATTCAAAACCAGATTTTTGAGCTCGAATAGTGAGATCGGCATCTTCTAGATAAAGAAAATATTTTTCATTAAAAAGACCTATTTTTTTGAGAATTTTTGTGGAGATTAAAAAACAACAACCACTAATAAAATCTATGCTTGGTTGATTTTTATCGTATTGGCCATGATCAACTTCATCTATACCGATGTTGCTACCGTAAACATTATTCCAATCTATCTTTCCTCCCATTGCCCAAATTACTTTACCTTTTTCTTTGTTTGTATATTTATCTTTCCAATATTCGAATCCTGGGGCAAAATATATTTTTGGACTTAGAATTGCGTTAGGATTTTTTTTATTTTCTTTAACTAATTTTTCTAAAAAATTTGGGTCGACCAAAATGTCATTGTTGGCAATAAGAATGTAATCAAATTTATTTAAAGCTTTTTTAATTCCAAAATTATTTCCACCAGCATAACCAAGATTGCTTTTGGTTTTAGAGATAGATATTAGTTTATTTTGGGAATATTTTTGCTTAAATTGGGAGATTGAATCATCTGGTGAATCATTATCGATGATTAATATTTGGTATTTAAAATTTTTGTGATTAATTTTAAGCAAAGAATCGACCGTTTCTATTGTTAATTTTGCTTGTTTCCAATTTAGAACAACGATAGCAATTTTTTTCATTAGAAATTTTTAGTGAAATAATTTAGCCAATGTCTTAATTTTATAATTCCGATTTTAAATATGTTTGGAGAATATTCTTTTTTGAAGTATTTTATAAACCAGTAGTCATATTCAAAAGTAGTTTCTTGGCTAGCGGAAACAAAAGATTCTTTTAAAATAGTTTTGTCTGGATTTCCTTGTTTTTCCCAAAGTCTAATATAAATCATTCCGATGGCGAATGCTTGTAAGAGACAAAAAACTAAACCATGAATACCATCTTTGTAGCCTTCGGCAAAAAAGAATCGGCTGTTGAATTCTTGGACAGGTTTTAGAATAAAGTCACTAGTTTTTATTTTGTAGTCTTGAGCTTTAAGCTCATCAGCTTGAATACCACTGTATCTGATGGCACGAGTGATGAATTGGGAGACGGTTGAATAATTATTATGGTTGATAGCTAGTTTTTCTGAATCAAGGAAGGTAAGGCCGTTTCCTTTGGTTTCAGGCTGGCTATGAATTTCTTTTTTCCAAGTGACAGCTCCTTTTTTGAAGAATCTGATTAAATAATCAGGCCAACAATTTGAGTGTTTAATCCATTTACCAAAAATTATGTTTTTTCTAGGAATTTTTACATAATCAACATCATTTCTTTTGGTTGTTGCTAATAATTCAATTTTTAGTGATTTGGAGAGATATTCGTCAGGATCTAATAATATGATCCATTTACCTGTGGCTTTTGAAAGGGCAAAATTTCTGGCTGGTTCTACAAATTTCATTGGTTTGTAGGAAAAGACTTTTGCTCCAGCGTCTTTGGCAATTTTGTCGCTACCATCGGTTGAATGCATATCGACTACAATAATTTCGTCAGCAAAATTTTTGAGTGATTTTAAACACTTATTTAAACTTTCAGCTTCATTGCGGACATTTATGACAGCTGAAATTAAAGGTTTGTTTTTCATAATTTAATGTAATATTCTATCACCTTCTGGTCTTATAGATTTTAACTTGACTATTTTCGAAGATTTTATCGATCTGTAAATCGTCAGTTGATAGCTGAAAATTTTGATCATCAACTAAATAAATATAGTCGATTTTATTGTTTAAGAGAAATCCCCTAGCAAAGAACTTGTCTTCGGTGGTAAAGAATTTTTCTTCTTCTTTTCTTCTGCTTTGCCAATCATATCCGGTTATAGATAGATTCATTTCGTCTTCTAAATAGACTGGTTTTTCACTAAAAGCGGAAACATAGGAAGTTGTTTCATAGAGATATAAAGGTATTGGATCTTTAATTGAACCTTTTTTATATTTGTCGTAGGGATAAGTTAGGACGGTGCCCTGCTGTGATGTTGATAATTTTTTTAGTGCTTCTGTCTCTTGGTTGCTTATATAAGCTTGACTTGTATTATTTAAAAATATTTTAAGAGTGTTGGAGCTAGAGATAAAAGAAGTAACGATTATTATTGATATAAGTACTTTTCCTATTGTCTTTTTTTCGATATCAACCAGGTATTGAGCTAATAAAAAGTTGGAAAAGAATAATCCATAGTAAAGAAATTGAATAGTATTCCAATTAGTTCCTTTTTGAATAAACAATAAGGGTAATATGGTTGAAAAAATAATAGTAATTAAGATTTGTAAATAAAAATTATTTTTTATTTTTTTTAATGAAAGAAAGCCTAAAAGACGCCAGCTAAAATTACCTACGATAAAAACTGCTATACCAAATATATAGATTAATAGTAGCTTAGGGCCCATATTGCCAGTACTTTCTAGTGTGTAGCGCATATTAGTTATTTGACTAATAAAAAGTCTGTCTGATGCTTCAAATAGAGTGTTGCTGAACCAAAGTGGTTTGAAAATAAAAAGATTTGTGGTTGCTGTATTAAAAATTGAGTATATTGAATAACCTATTACTGTTGATATTGCTAATATTATTGAAGGTGTAAAATATTTCTTTTTTAGAGAATATAAGCTGTAAATACCAAAGAAGAAAAACATAATGACTCCACCATATGCTTTTGTGATTGGAAGCAGTGATAATAAAATTATTAAGAATAATGAATTTTTCTTAGAGAGTTTTTTATTATTAATAATAATTAAGAGGATTAAGGAAATAAATAAAAGGGAAAGAGCGTAAGGTGGGTTAAGTTGATTTGAAATTGATTGCATAGCCCAAAACATTGACTCACCACTCCAATTACCGTTTTTAAATAAAGAGATAATCCATCCAAAAGAATTTGCAAAAGTAGTTAAAAATGCGAGATAAATACCACCGGAAAATTTGTTAGTTAATTTTTTACCTAATAAAAAGCTGATATAAATAGTTAATGAAGCGGTAATTAAGGGAATTATCTGAAAAAGCCAAATACTGGAAGGAATATGGGTTATTCTGGTTAAAAACGATACTAAAATATCAAAAAAAGGATGGTAATTTTTTAAATTTTCACCTGAGAAAATCGGCATATTGATTTTAAAAGGGTTGTGGATATTGTTAATAAGACTTAAATGCCAGACTGAATCATGTCCATTACTTCCCCAGAAACCGATTCCATAGTTATAATTTAAACCATTCTTAATTACTGGAATTACCTGAGCTATTGTGAAGAATAATATTAATATAATTAGAATTATTTTTTGTCTTTTAGCCATGGAAGTTGTTTAACGAACCAAGTAATCTCACTTTTTGAAAATAAAAGATGGTAAAGGCTATATGTTGCTGTGGCAATTATAATTTTTCCTATTAAAGTTATCCAAGCGTTTAAATTTAGTTTTTGGAAAATTAGAGTAACTAATATCATTAATACAGTGCCAATTAATGGATTCAATACTGTTTTAAAAATATTTACCTTGAAAATTTTATGAGCAGCAATCCAAACAAAAACTGAACTAAGGCCAACTATTAAAGTGGCTATAGAAGTTCCAACAAATCCAAACTTGATGCTCATAATTGGGAAAAGAGCCCAGGTTAAGATGGTCCACATGATCATAAATTTGGTACTGAGAGCAACTTTACCAATAGCATTAAAAGCGTTGATTATAGGCGAAGTTATAGAAGCAACGGCGGTATTGGCAGCGAAAAAATATAAAGGTAAAATGGCAGGTAACCATTTTGTATATTTAGGAATTATGTTAATAATGTCTGGAGAAATAAGGGCGATTCCAGCTGAGGCTGGAAAAACAAAAAGAGCAATAAAATAAATACTCTTTTCAAGAGATCTTTTTAAAATATCTTTCTGTTCTTGAAGTCGAGAGAAGGTTGGAAAAGTAACTCTCATAATAGCATCCATGAAACTTAACGGAATTCTAGGCCCTTTTTGAGCCCAAGATAAAATACCAAAACTATCACGACCGATTATTCCGGCTACTAAAAGGTTAGACAACCTATCTTTAGCAACAGCTATGAAAGAGTTTAATTGAAAAGGAATACCGTATTTGAAAAGTGATTTGGCACATTTTTTATCAAAAGAAAAACCGATAGGCCAAGGACTAATTTTATAAATAATGGCAAGGCCAAGAATACTTCTAACAAATGTGGCGATGGCATAAGAAAAGACACCGTAACCCATGAAGGCAAAAATTACAGCAACCAGGTAAAAACTGACATTCTCAACGATATCGATTGTTGAAATTAATTTAAAATTTAATTTTCTTTCTAAAAGAATTGAAGGTATGGTTTTTAATGAAGCTACAAAAAAGGAAAAACAAAGGGAGGCAAATATCCAAAATTCTTTTGAACCGTAACCTTTATCTAGACTGATTTTATTAAAAACAAAAACAATGACTGTTAGACAAAGAATGACGAGTATTTGTTGAATTATAAAAGTAGTTTGTAATTCTGATTTGGTTGGACTTTCTTTTTTTTGAATCAAAGCAGCAGCAAGACCAACATCTGAGAAATAGCCAAGTATTCCCACTGATTCGGAAACTATGGCGAATAAACCAACTTCTCCAGTTCCTAAAAGAACAGTTAATAAAAAGAAACCGATTGTAGAAATCAGTTGAATACCTATATTTCTTAAGGAAAGAAATAAGACACTATTGGTTGTTTTTTGTTTTATTTCTTCAATGTCAATTTGTTCCATAAAGGTAATGAAAGATAACCTATTACAAAAATCCAAGCAACTAGAGAAATGTAATTAGAGATTGTTCTGACGGGTGTGTTTTTTAGTTTGATATAAATTTGATGATCTCCAGCTTTTAAATCAACAGTCATACGCCCTAACTTTGGTTCAATTTTATAACTTATTTTTTGGTTATTGTCATTAATTTCAAAATTAGGAAAAGCTATTGTAGAAATTGTGATGGTGGTATCTTTTTCTAAAAATAAATTAAAGAATGTCCAATCAGTTCCTTTTTTACCACCAGTTATTTCATATTTGGAAATTGGATTAATTTCATCAATAAAATCTTCGGCGACTTTGTCGGGGGTGGTGGTAGTTGTTATTGGGAGATAATCATTAATTCCAGAGCTGATTTGCTGTTCCCAATTTGTTCCAGAAAACTTTTCACTATCAGTTAGTGAATTATTACTAATTGGGTGGAAATAATTTATATTAATTAAAATTAAGGCAAAAATTATCACGCCTATTACAGGTTTGATTATTTTTGGTTCAAATATTTTTTTGAAAATTAAAGGTAATATTCCGATTGAAAGAGAAAGGAGAAAAATGGCGGGGTTTAATAATCTCCAAGGAAATTGTATTTTTTGAATAGGACTAAAAATGATCCAAAGAAATGTTGATTTTTCATGAGTTATAAAGATTGTAAAAAATCCAATGACAATGAGAATTAATGAAAGTAGTATTTTTTTATTTATTTTTTTGTTTTTAATAAAAATAAAGACAGAGGCAATTAATATTAATACTGGTATTATCCAGTGAAAATAACCTATCATGAAAGAAATGTTATCATTTGGCCCCCAAATTGATGGACCGTTACCCCAGAGATTACTGATGAATAATTGATATAAAGTTACAAAGTGGCCAGAATAATTGTAGTAGCCAGTAAACATATTATTAATATTGATTAATTTTTCTTCCAAAAGAACTGGTATGGTAAAGAAAGCGGATAAAGATAATCCTAAAATTGATGAAATAAATAATCTTAAGATGTTTGGAATTTGATTAATTAGATTAGATTTTAGTTTTAATTTTTTATCAAATGTTGTTATTAGCCAAAACAAACACCAAATAAGAATTATTGGGGTGAAGGTTAAAACCATTGGGTTGTGGGATAAGAGTAGTCCTGAGAGTGAAAGTGCTAATCCAACGGCAAATTTATTTTTTTTCTCTAAAATTAGTTTTCTGGAAAAATAAAATATAAGAGGAAAGAAAACAGTTGCCCAAGCTTCATTCATTGCTCCTCTAATATAGATGTTTAGAGCGTGATATGGGGCGTATGTATAAAAAAGTGAAGATAATATGCCACCTTTAATTCCGAAGACAGATGAGGCTAATAAATACATGAAGACAGAGGCTAATAACACTTGAACTATAGCAGTGGCCTTAACGGTGTCGATGAAGGAAAAACCCGTGGTTCTGAAAACTTGACCAACAAGATATGGCATTGGCGGATAAAAGTTAAATAAAGGGTAGCCATAACTAAAACCTAAATCAGGAGTCCATCGACAAGGGATTTGTCCATCTTTTAGACATTTTTCCATTTCTAATTGACGGATAGTTTGCATGTCATCATGCATGTTCCAATAGCCTGGTTTAAATAAGGCAAAAACTGCTGGTATAGACAATAGAATTACTATTAAATAAGGAAGCAGTTTTATTTTTTTCAAATTTATATTTGAATTAATAATAATTTGTCATCGCCTGGCTTTGGATATTCTTTTATTATTTTTACTTTATTTAATTCTTCTGGGAGTAAATTAAGGCGTGATTTATTAATAATCAAATAAACTTCATCACCATATTTTTTAGCATTAACAAGTTGATCTGGAATTTTATTAAAACCTAAACCTAGACCAATGATTGTAAGATTTGGAATTTTATCACCATAAATTTGAAGACCATCTGGTAGAGTTCCAAAATAACCTTCGGTTCCGACGATTACATTAGAAACAAGGGATCTTTTAATTAAGAAATCTGCTGATTCTTTAATCCCCCAACCTGAAGTCCAATCATATAAATAACCTTGTTCTGTGGATGTTAGTTTTTGATCAAAAGGATTGGTGGATAATTTATAGATAAAAACTATATTTAAGATAAAGATAGAAATGATTAGTATTGTTTTTATTAAGTTTGATTTGATCATTCTTAAAAAGAACAAAAAACCGATAGAAATTAGAATAATTAAGGAAGGCATAGTGAATAAAACGTATCTGGCGGTAAAAACTTTAGCGATGGCAGCATTGGCTGTTAAAGGAAGTATCCACCAAGTTATAAGAACGATGAAGGTTAAGTTAAATGCTTTTTTCTGTTTTTTGATGGCAAATAATATGTAACCGAAGATTGCAAAAAGTAGAACAGGAAGGGAAAGATATTGAAAATATAGAGAAATAACATCACCAAAATGTGGAATTAGTGGATTAAAAGGGTGTTTTAAAACTTCAGAAATTGGCCAAACATAATCTTTATTTCTGCTGGCAATCATTGAAAATTGAGGTCCGAGGCGAAGTATATTATAAATGGCATATGAAATAACGGCGGAGATTATAGGTAAAAATAATAATTTTAGATTTTTTAAATTTAAAATTATGAAAGTTAATACAGATAAAACAATAAAATAAATAGCTGGTGATTTGGTTAGCCAGGCGAAGCCGAGAGTTGCTCCTAGAATCATGGCTAAATCTAATCTTTTAAATTTTGCTAATAAAAGTGAGAATAATAATGACCAAATTCCAAAAAATGAAAGCAAATTGTCAGCGATTGCTAGTCTGTCAAAAAAGAAAGAAAATGGAATAAAAACATAAAAGAGAGTGCTTAATAACCCTGAATAAAAATTTTCCTGGATTGAATCTTTAATAAAGGATTTAATATCATTAGTTTTTTTATTGAAGGATAATACTAAACAAGTTGTAAAAAATATTCCCAACATTATTCCAAAACCGGCAACAATAGAAATTAATCTTCCGGCCATCAATGGATCAGAAACAAATTTTAGAAGACCAGCAAGTGCCCACATAAAAAGAGGCTGTTTACCGTCAGTTAAAGGTATAAATCTTAAAGTTTCAACGCTTTTAATTATTTGAGACCATCTAATATAAATAGCTTCATCACAAAATACAGGAATTGATAGCAAATTTTGAAATCTGGATAAGAAATAGACAATAGAAACGATTATTAATAATCCGAATCTAATTATCGGTTTATTTTTGTTGATCATAAATTCCTTGAAGATCATTTTTTTTAACTCTGATGATTTCTTCAATCATTTGTTTTGATTCTTTTTTGAAACGAGCATTAAGGTCACCTTTTGTTATACTGACATCTTCATTGCTCCATTTAACTGGAACTTCCTTTATTTTATATCCCCATTTTTGGGTCATAAAAAGAAGTTCTACGTCAAATGCAGAAACTCTCCAGCCTGACTTATTACTTTTGTCTTTAAAAAATTGGAGGTTAGGAAATGTTTTTTTGGCGACTTCGGTTCTAAATGCTTTGAATCCACATTGAGTGTCAATGATTGAAGGTAATAAAACCATTCTTCTTAGGAATAAGAAAATAGGTCCTCCTATTTTTCTTATAAACGAGTTCCCTTCTCTGGATAAACCTCTTGAACCTATGACGACATCAAAACCTTTATCAAAATAAGGTAAAAGTTTGTTCAACTCTTTTAAGGGGGTGGATTGATCCATATCAGTAAAGAGGATTAAAGGATATTTTGCAGCTTGTATGCCACCCCAAACAGCAGATGGTTTACCTCCATGAGGAAGATCAATTATTTTGAAATTTTTATGTTTAGAGACAAAATCTTTAATTAATTCAAGGCTATTATCATTTGATTCGTCATTGGCGATAACGACTTCCCATTCATATTCTTGGGTTTTTAAGAAATCATAAACTTCATTTAAAACTCCTTTTTTTATATTATTTTCTTCGTTGTAGCATGGAATAATTATAGAAATTGATTTCATATCTTTGATTATACAGGTTTTTACTGTTTATTCTCCAAATTATGAATTAATTTAAAAACTTTAATTCCATTGATTTCCCATTGATTATCTATTTTTGCCCAACCGAAAGCGGCAACTGCCCATTCTGGATTATTAACAGGATTGCAGTCAATTTGAGGTGACGGTTCACAAACAACGAATAGTTGATCGGCTAATTTAACTGGAATATCAACTATTTTTGCTTGTTTACTTCCTAAAACGTATCTATACGATGGATCGTAATTTTGTTTAGCCAGAAGAGCGAAATTAAAATCTTGATTGTTGGAATTATTAATAATTAGGTCACCAATCTTATTGGTGGTGCCAAATTGATCATTTGGTGGCCAACGAAAAGGGTTATTTAATAAAGAAAAAACAGTTATTAGTAATAATAGAGGGATTCCTATGAATTTAAATTTGGAAATTAAAAATCCAACTAATATAAAGACTGCTGGATAAAGAAAAGTAAAATAATGATCATTGATGAATTGTTTATAGAGAATTAAACAAAATAATCCTGACAGATACCAGAAAAAAGGAATATAAAAAGAAGTTTTATTGTTTTTTTTCTTTAACATTATTAATATAAGGCCAATAATAAAGACAATACTAATTATTAATCCTGCTGTTTCATTCTTGCCGGCTAAAAGACGAGTGTTGATTTGATTGAAAAGAATAGGGGTATTAATAATAGAAGCAAAAGGATTAATGCTTATTGAAGTGTCTTTTTGGGAAAAGAAACCTAAGAAGGCTTTGATGTTTTGACCGTCGTGCTTTATATCAAAAAGAACCTGTGGAGTTAGTGAGATTATAAAAACAAGAATGGCGATCAGGCTATTAATTAAAAATGGTTTAAGTTGCTTTGATTTGGTTTTAATAAATTTAATTAAATTTGAGAGCCAAAAAAGACCGGTAAATGGTAATAAACATAAACCTAAATAATGGCTATTAATAACCATTACAAAAGCTAAAGAAGCAAATATTAAATATTGGTATTTTTTTGATTTGAAACTTTCGAAAAAGAAGTAGACAAAAAGTAAACTAAAAAATGGCATTATATTTGGATTCCAAATGAAGTTGGAATATTTAATGGCAACCGGAGAGATGGCGTATAAAAATGAGGCAATGTAGGCAGTTTTTAAGTTAAACCATTTTTTACTAATTAAAAAAACTAAAGCAACAGTGGCGACTCCGATTAGGGCAACGAAGATGGCTGGACCGACTGGATTAAAATTAGACAAAAGCAGGGATGGGGCTATTAGATAGTAAAAATAAGGGCCGAGATACATATTTCCAACGCTGGTCTGAGGACCTATAAAAAATAGATTGCCGTTTTTCAAAAAGTCTCTAATTATAGTGACATCTCTTCCTTGATCGCCAAGAAACTCCATATATCCGCTAATCTGATAAAGCCTTAGAAAGGCTGCTAATAAAATTATGGCGATGATTAAAAAATTCTTTTTTAAAAATTTAAGCATGATTGAAATTGATTTTAAACCAAAGTCGGAAAAGATCGGAAAAGCTTTTTAATATAACTTTAATGTCTCTACCAGTGGATTTACCTTTGGTTCTAGGATAATGATTAACGCTTATTTCATTTATTTTAAAGCCGGCTTTTTTAGCTTTAATTAAAAATTCACTGCTAATAAAAGCTCCTCTTTCAGCTTCAAGTTTAGTGATTTTATTAATGACTTTTTTGTTTATTAATTTAAAACCGCAGTCGATATCAGTGATGCGAAGATCAAAAAGAAGGGAAACAATTAGTTCCCATATTTTAGAGGTAAATATAGTTGATTTGGGAACTTGACGATTTAGATAATAGCCAATAACAATATCCGAGTTGGTATCTTTTTGTTTTTTTATAAATTTCTTTATTTCTGAAAAATCAAATTGTCCATCAGAATCGGTAAAAACTATCCATTCATATTTGGAATTGTATAAACCACTCTTTAAAGCGGCACCGTATCCACGATTATTTTCATGATTTATAATACTGATGTTTTTTGGATATAATTTTTGAATTTTTTGAGCAATAATATTGGTTTTATCGGTAGATCCATCGTTTACTATAATTATTTCCCAATTATTGGCTATCTCTTTTATTACAGGAATGGCTTTGTTAATAGTGTTTTCCAAATTTTTTTCTTCGTTGTAGCATGGAAAAAAGACGGAAATTTCATTTATTAACCCTGAATTCATAAAATTAGTATAGCAATTCCAACTTAATAATTAAACTTAACAGATTTCCTTGACAATTAGGTAAAGCTTAGATATAATGGCCTGTAACATTTTTTATTAAACACACAAATGAAAAATAAAATATTATCTATAACTCTAGCAATAACTGCCTTGGCTATTTTGGCTTTGTCTTTGACACAACCTCTTAAGGCACATGCTCAATATTATAATGAAGCAAATCAAAGCAATATGATTTCTGTCGATAAAAAAGTCAGATCTATTGATAATGATTACTATTCGGATAATATTGAAAGTTCAAAGAGAGTTTTTCACGAAGGTGAAATTATAGAGTTCTCTATTACTGTTGAAAATATTGGAAAAGATAATCTTAAAAATATTCAAGTAATTGATACTTTACCTACAAACTTATCTTTAATTTTTTATCCTGGTACTTTTGATAAAACTAATAATAAAGTGAGTTGGACTGTTGATTCTCTAAATCCAGCTGAAGTTAAAAAATATTTAGTGAGAGCTAAAATTGTTGATACTCAATTACTTACTGCAAATATTGTTCAAATGACTAACGTCGCTGATGTTAAAGGTGATAATGTGTCTGCAAGAGATCAATCTATTTATTTTATCGGTAAGGCTCAAATACCAAGAACAGGAAATACTGCTTTACCAATTCAAACAGCTTTGGTTGTGATTGTTGGTGCTAGTGGAATCTTCTTAAGAAGATTTGTTCGAGGATATTAAATTAGATCTTAAATCGTAGATAATAGGTCGTAGAGAAAAGTCCCCTGCTTAATTGTGGGGGATTTTTTTATTTAGTGATTATACGTAAACTTCTAATTAAAGAAGTTGAATAATTATCGTTTAAATTCATATCTGGACCATACCAAGGATCATGTATTTTATATGAACCATCATTACCGCTTATTATGACAACAAAATGAGTCCCTGAGAAAGCTGATAACTCAGCGATTACATATCGACCACTTTTTAATTCATTATCAACAGTATTGGCATTGTATTTTGATTGTTTAAAGCCATAACTAGAAGGAACATTTGGAGGATTTCTGACTAACATGTATGAACTAGGAATGGATCCGAAATTGTCTGGGTTGGAACCATAAGATGATGGCGTCATTCCTGACCCTGATTTTTTGAAAACCATAGAAAGGCTACTAATATAACAACCGATGTTACCAATTGTGTCTTGAGAATCTGAGGATAGTCCAATAATTTGTCTACACCAACGTGGATCTCTTTGTGAATAAAAATTACCATCACTACCAGCGCCAGGTGATGATGATAAACAGGAATTACCACCGGCAGATTGGGAAAAGTTTCTTAAAGCATTTAATTGGGCTTGGGCTTGGGCAAGTAACTGTTGGTAGCTTTTTTCATCATTTTTTGTGGCCTCAAGTAATATGTTTTTGGATTTCTTTTGTTTATCAAGGCTAACTTGTTGGGCTGCTAGAGTCTTTTTTAGATCTTCCATTTCTGTCTGTTTTTGGGCTTTTTGGGTTTTTTGAATGTCATAGTTAGTTCTGGTTGTTTCTATTGTTACTAAGTTTTCTTGACTATTTTTTTGGACGGTTGCTATGTATTTATATTGATCTAAAAAATCGTTGAATTTGGAATTTAATAGAAAAGCATAAGGTGGAATTCTTTTTTGAAGTTTGTAATTTTGATTTATTTGATTAAGATAAGCCGATGATAATTGATTTAGATAAACATCTAATTGCCCTATTTTCCCAGATAAATTATTTATTTCACCATCTAAAGTTTTTATGCTGGTTTCGGTTTGAGTAATCTTTAATTGGGTTAGCTCAACATTAGAATCAATTATTTTTATTTGATTAGCTAGGGTATTTTTTGATTTATTGAGCTCTGTTAATTTTTTACTATATTCTTGAATTTTATTTGACAACGAATCTGCTGTCTCTTCAGCGAAGGTTATATGCGTTTGATAAAAAAACAAACTTAAAAATAGTGAAAAAAATATTAATATTTTTTTAGTCATCTAGTTTAAACCTAGAACTTTATATATCTTCTGGCACCAATCCAACTGGCTGCTAAACCTAAAATGACACCTAGAAAAATTTCAGAGACTAAGACTATGGCATAGAAATCAAGACTGTTGGTTATAAAAACGATTGGGTCGAAAAATGAATTTATGTTTGATCTTAGTAATGCTACTAATATAAAACTTATGGTTGATCCAATAATTGCTCCAGATGCTCCATAAATCATGCCTTCTAATAAAAATGGTTTTTTAACGTAAAGACTTGAAGCACCAAGAAGTCGGCTGATACGGATTTCTTCTTTTCTGTTGGTTATTTTCATGCCAATGATGATGAAGACGGTTAGAAACGATATTAGACCAATAATTGTGGCAATAGCTATTCCTATTTTTTTAATGATATCTGTCCATTCCAATAAAGATTTAATAACATCTTTTTGATAAATAACTTCATCAACAACATCTGTTTTTGATGAATAGTTTTGATAAATTTGTTCTAATATTTTAGGATCAGAGACAATAACTTCGAAAGAAGCAGGAAGAATGCTGGCGGTTACCATTTCGGTTAACATAGGATTGCTTTTGTTTTGTTCTTTGTAGATATTTAGTGCTTTTTCCTTTGATATGTATTTAGTTTCCTTTACATTAGGGTAGGAAGCTAAGTCTTTTTGAATGCCTTGAATAGCATTATTGTCGAGACCATCTTTTAAGAAAATAGTTACTTCTGGTTTACTGTCAAAATACTTAATGACTGTTGAAAGCCCGTTGCTGACTATTGCGTAAAAAGAGATGGCGAAAAAACAGACAATCATGGCAATAACTGCGGTCATACTCTGAAAAGGTGATCTTCTGATGTGATGCCAAGTGGTGTTTAGGATTGTCATATTTTTTTGGAACTATTATTTTTTGATTTTTTTTCTGGTTCTTTTTTGTCTTCAATTATTTCTCCGTTTTCGACTTTAATTATTCTTTTATTTAATGAATCAACAATATCCATGTTGTGAGTGGTCATAATAATAGTGGTTTTTTCATTTTCATTAATATCTTTTAATAGTTTTATTAAATTCCAAGTGTTGTCTAAATCAAGATTACCAGTTGGCTCATCGGCTAATATTATTCGTGGTTCTACTGCTAAAGCTCTAGCTAAAGCTGCTCTTTGAAGTTCTCCTCCAGACAACTGAGCCGGAAAGTGATGTCTTCTGTCGAGAAGGTCTACTTTTTTAATAACATCTTCAATTTTTGATAAGATTTGATCTTTTGGAAATTCAACAATATCAAGGCTAATATTAATATTCTCTTCTATAGTTTTGTCGGGAATTAATTGATAATCTTGGAAGATTACACCAATTTTTTTTCTTATCCTGTCAATGTCTTTTTTGTCGCCGTTATTAAGAAAGATATCGTCTATGACAACATCACCTGAGCTGGATTTGACTTGACTTAGGATTAATTTTAATAATGTTGATTTACCAGCACCAGAATTACCTACTATAAAAATAAATTCACCAGGTTCGATATCAAAATTGATATTTTTTAAGGCACTAACTGAGCCGTAAGTTTTGTTAACCTGGTCAAATTTTATTTTCATAATTTTTATTCAAGTACTTTTACGTTTCCAACATCTAATAACCAACCAACTTTTGAAGAAGCATTAGTTTCACCTTTGACTTCAACTTTTCGACCAACAAATAGATCTAAATCAACAGTGGCAGAGGTTAATGCCACACTTTGTGAAGCACCACCTTCTCTAGTTAGTGTGTGTGTTCCTACTCCATTAATACTACCAGTAGTGATTGTTCCAGTTGTAGAGTCTTTGAAGGTTCCACCAACGTTACCGTAAAGCTTTCCAGCTTGAATATCTTCTTTACTCTTTATATTGTCAGCAGAAATAGCTCCACTGGCGCTATTTTGGATATTATCGACGATGAGAGAAGCTTTACTGCTAGAAAAAAATCTTGATATAAAAAATCCGGAGGTAACGGCTAAAACTAATATTATTACTATGATCGATGGGGAAAATAGTTTAGATGGTGGAGTCAGTTGGTTTGGTTGAGATAGATTTTGAATATCCATGTTGATAATAAAATTTAATAATTCAGTATAGCAGAATATTGCTTTTTGTTGTTTAGTTTTTAATTGATTGAAGTTTTTATAAACTGTTGTAATTGACTATAATTTTGGTCGGAAGTAGTAAAAACCCACTGCTTGTTTATAAAATTGTCTGGATGATAAATTACGCCATCTTTTGGGGTGTTTCCGATAGGAATGGTTATTTTGTTTAAATTGATATTTTGATAAGAATGTCTCATTTTTAGAACTAAATTAATTAGATCTTGATCATTTAAATTGGTACTTATTTGGGAATGCCAAAAATTATATAGTTTGATTAAATTGGAATAATCGGATAAAAATTCTTTACTTTTGATTTTAGTCATAATGGCATCAATTAAAAGCTGTTGTCTTTGGATTCTACCTATGTCGGTACCGCCTTGAGCGGCTGTTTCAGCACCTTTTCTTGATCGAACGAATTCGGTAACATTTGATTGATCTAGGTGAAAAGGGCCAGCTTTAAATTCAACTGTTTTATAAATAGGAATATTAGGAGAAGGGTTTTTAATATAATCAGGATTTGGGTATTTGGTGTCTTTATAATCTTTTTCCATATAAACATCTACTCCACCAATATCATTAACAAAAGTAATTAAATTATCGGTGGTTATTATTATGGTTTTGTCTATATTTTGACCAGTAAGTTTGGAAAAATTGTCTTGAATGAAAGAAAAAGTGTCTTTATTTTCTTCTAAAGCCAATGGATAGATGTTGTTAATTTTAGTGTCTAACTCATAGTTCCAAATATCTCTTGGAAGAGATATTAAAGTTAATTTTTGATTAGAGAAGTTTATTGAGGAAAAGATAATAGTATCGGTTGTGATGGTTTTTTCTAATTGGTCATCTCTTTTATCAAGACCTAATATTATAAAATTTAGGTTGTTTTTGTTTTCAAATTCGTTGGATTTCCAAGCCTGAAGGGTTGTTGTAATTAAAGAAAAAGGTTTTTGATTAATTTTTTTAGCGAAGCTATTTAGAAAGAAAAAAGAGGTTATTAAAGCTATTAATATTAAGGAAAATATTGAAGTTAAGGCTATTATTAATATTTTTCTGATTAACTTTGAATTAATCTTCATTTTATAATTTTAGTTCAGCTTCTATAAAGGCGTCAAGGTCACCATCCAAAACTGATACTGTGTCGGAGGTCTCGTATCTAGTTCTAAGGTCTTTTACCATTTTATAAGGGTGTAAGACGTAAGATCTGATTTGATGTCCCCAACCGGCTAAAATATTATCTCCTTTTATATCCTGTTTTTCTTTATTTTGTTTTTCTTCTTCTAGAAGCCAAAGTTTTGAAGTTAACATTTGCATAGCTAATTCTCTATTTTGTTCTTGGGATCTTTGGCTTTGACAACAGACAGCTATTCCAGTTGGTTTATGGAGGATTCTGACTGCGGTACTAACTTTATTTACATTTTGGCCGCCGTTACCGCCAGCCCTGTAGGCTGAGAATTCAATTTCTGCTGGGTTAATTTTGATACTTGAATCATTATCTATAAATGGGGTTACTTCAACTTTAGCAAAGGATGTTTGTCTTAATTGATCTGCATTAAAAGGAGAAAGTCTAACTAATCTATGGACACCATCTTCATGTTTTAGATATCCATATGAAAATGGCTGATTTATTTTTAAATAAATGGCTTTAATACCGGCTTCTTCTCCAGGGAGAATATCTAAAACTTCATATTTCCAACCTTTTTTTTCGAAATATTTCATATACATTCTTTGGAGCATAGAAGCCCAATCCATAGCTTCAGTTCCTCCTTGTCCGGAATGAATTGAAAAGAGAGCACTTTTGTTATCGTATTTGCCTGATAAGTAAGTTTGTAACTCGAGTTGTTTAATTTTATTCTCTAAAGAGATAATTGATTGGTTTAATTCATTTTTTAGAGATTCTTCTGGTTGTTGTTCTAATAAGATTTCAAATTCTTGTAGGTTTATTATTTCTTTTTCGATATCATCAATGTTTTGAATATTTTTTTGGAGATCGGAAAGTTGTTGGAGTGTTTCTTGAGCAATTTGAGGATTGTCCCATAAATTGGGATTTTCTGATTGTTTCTTTAAATCAATTAATTTTTCTTTATTGGTTTCGTGATTTAATTTATCTTTTAATACATCTAGTTTTATTTTTAAATCGTTTAATTCAGTCATATTTATTTTTCATCAATATTTTTCATCATATCCTTATAGATATTAGTGACAATCATTTTTTGAATTTCCTTAATTTGTTTTCCTGGAAAATCTTTTGTTTGTTCTTTTGCTTGGTCAAAAGTTTTTTGAAAAAAAGTTACAACAGGGCTTTTATTAAGAGCTTCTATTTTTTTTCTATTTGACTCAGGAATTTGATTATACAGTGAATTTACATTTAAACTATCTTGGTTTGAATTATCATTAGTGTTTATTATTTTTGGTTTACTGTTTACTGTTTTTTGTGAGGAAAGAAGTATTACTAAAAGATAAATTATGGCCGAAAAAATTATCAATCTTAAAGCGACTTTGAAAGTAAATTTAAACGGTTTTTTTTTCGTTTTTAACGACACAATTTATTGTATCATTTATTGATTTATCCCTGCTTTTTGATTAATGAAATCAATTATTGGTTTATCTCCTTGGATACATTTATTTTCTTTTGGATCAAAACCCATTGGTACACCAATTCCTTTAGTAATATCAATTTCAGGACAATATTTAATAATTGAATTTCTTAATTCTTGTTGGTTTTGTTTGTCAGAATAAACTTCTTCTTGATTAATCTTAAGTTTTTGGTCGAGATTATTGGCTTTAATATAGTCTTTTACATTTTCACAGTGAGGACATCCTTCTCCCCAATATAGGATTAGATCTGAACTATCAGTGTTGGTGTTTACTGGTGAAATATTAGGTTTTGAGGTTGCTTTATATAGAGCAAATAGAATGAAAGCAATTATTATTATGGTAATTATTTTTTTCATTTTGTCTTAGTAATAATATCTAATATACTGTCACCTTTTTCAATCTTATCTAATACATCTAAACCAGAAACTACTTCACCAAAATTAACATAACCATTTGTTAGCTGTGAGCAAGCTTCTGTGGTTAAACATATAAAGAATTGGCTATCATTTGATATTTCAATATCAGCTCCACGAGCTAAACCAAGGGAACCTCTTTTGAAGGGAATAGAATTAATTTCTGATTTTATGTTTCCACCCCCAGTACCATTTCCTTTTGGGTCTCCTCCTTGAACAACGAATCCAGGTTCAACTCTGTGGAAAATTAAGTTTTTATAGAATCCTGAATCAGCTTTTTTGGTAAAATTGGCCACGGTGTTTGGAGCTTCTTCTTGGTAGAGCTTTAGAACAATTTCGCCATTTTTTGTTTTAATTGAGACATAATCAGTTTTTTCAGAAGCTGATTTTGAAGCTGGGGCGGTTGTGACTTTATCTTCTTGGATTGAAAGTTGAGGAGATGAATCTTCATTAGTAACTGGTGTTTTTTGATCTAAACTTATATTTTCTTGGTTTTTCATAGCATCATTGGAACAAGCCGATAAAAAAATAACAGATAAAGCAATCATGGTTAAAGATTTTTTATTGATCATGTTTCTTAACATCATTTATTTTAACAAAAGTAAAATTCTTTTGGCACCAAGATTAATATCTTCTTTTTGTTTTGAATCAGGAAAATCATGGATACTGGTCATTATTAAATCATAAGAATAATGAAAGTTTTGACCACGCCTGGTGCCAACATCATTTACTATAAATTGATTTTTAGAATCATCGTATCCAACAATAACAATATTGTGATAATAAGGGCCATTATCGTTAAAATATGGGTTTTCTTTAAAGAGTATTTTTCCGCTAGTTGGAGCAATAATTGGAATGTTTTTTGAGATAAATTCTTTAATTTGATCAATTGTTGGATTTTCTATTATTTTTGAATTTAAATGAAAATAGTCTTTAGTTATAGTTTCCATTTGAAAAACATTAATGCTAGTAGACATTTCTTTTTGGTTTTCATAATCAATTAAGGTTAAGATGTCATTTTTTATTTGTTCTAAACTTGGGTTAATATCTTTATAAAAATAAGAAATTGTTAATAAAGCAGCTTCTTCACAGGCATCTTGCCAAGGTTCGCTCCAATTTTTTTCTGGGGCTTGCTCTACAAACGACGTTTTTATTAAGTGCTTGGTTGGTAATCCTTTTGATGAGATTTTGGTTGGTTCTGGAGCAATATTTTCTTTTATTTCTTCAACCTTGTTAATGGTTTGATTAATTTTATTTTCAACTCTTGGAGAAATTATTTTTTTGGAAGAAGAAGAGAACAAAAATAAGCCTATTATTAATAGTATTAACAGTAGTCCTATAAATAATTTTTTAAACATAATTTATTATATTAAATATAAAAATAAAAGGTTAGAAACTTGACTTTTTGCCTGAATAATGATATTATGGGATAGTTTAATGATAAAAATCATTTAACTTAAAACGTTATTCCTTGGAAGATTGCTTCTAAGTTTATATATAACGAGTACTTTCAAAAGATTGCCAAAAAAATTAGGAGGATTTGTAAATGAACATGTTTTTAGTTTTGGGTTTTACTGCTTCTGGATTGGTTTTGTTTTTTATTGATTTTTCACAATTAGTGATAATTGAGTCACGGAGAATAATAAAAATAAAATCTATTGTGTTGACTGTTACGTGGGTCATTGTTTCAGGAATATTAGCTTATTTAGAGATTTTTTATTCTAATTTTATCCCCGTTAATTCTTTAATTTATTTTTTTATTTGGATGTTTTTAAATATCTTATATTTGATAATTAAAATATTTTGGGAGAAAAGGCAACTTTAATAATTTAAAAGCACTTGGAGGTGAAATAAAATCGATGGTTTTACCATTTTTTTTATTTTTAACTAACAGGTGCTTTTTCTTTTTAAATAAGTAAAATAACGGATCTTACTTGAATTTTTATTAATAAAAGAGTAAAATGGACGAATGCCTAAGTTCAACAACATAATCAACGTTGCCGTGATCGCTCACGTCGACCATGGAAAAACTACTTTAGTCGATGCTTTATTAAAGCAAACACATTCTTTTAGAGAAAATCAGGAAGAAATGGGTATGGATAGAATCATGGATAGTAATGATTTAGAAAGAGAAAAAGGAATTACTATTCTTTCTAAGAACACCTCTGTTTTTTATAAAGATACTAAAATTAATATTATTGATACTCCTGGACATGCTGATTTCGGTGGTGAGGTTGAAAGAGTCTTAAATATGGCTGATGGTGTTTTATTGATTGTTGATGCTGCTGAAGGTCCTTTATCTCAAACTAAATTTGTTTTAAAAAGAGCTTTGGATTATAAATTGAAAGTTATTTTGGTGATCAATAAAATTGATCGAAAAGACGAAAGAACTAAAGAAGTTGTGGCTGACACTGAAAATTTATTTTTGTCTTTGGCTGATGATCCTGAATTATTGGATTTTCCAATTGTTTATGCGATTGGTCGAGATGGAAAGGTTTTTTATGAAATGCCAGAATCAATGGATAAACCTGGTGATGTGACTCCCCTTTTTGAAACTATTTTAAAAACTATTCCTAGTGCTCAAAAGAATGTTGATGAACCTTTCCAAATGTTAGTTTCTTCTTTTGAAAAAAATGAATATTTAGGAAGATTGGCTGTTGGAAGAGTTAATCAAGGTACTGTTAAGAAAGGTGATTATATCTCTTTGGTTAATGTTGACCAAAAAGTGGTTGGTAATTTTAGAGCTGAAAAAATGTATGTTAATGAAGGAATTAATAAAGTTGAAGCTAGTGAAGTTTCCAGTGGTGAAATTGTTTATATTTCTGGAATTTCTGAAATTGAAATTGGTCAAACTTTAACTTCTCCAAGCTATCAAGTAGCTTTACCAGCAATTGAAGTGGCTCAACCTACTTTAAAAGCAAGCTTCGGACCTAATACTTCAGTTTTTGCTAGAGATGAATCCAAATTTTTAACTAGTAGAGAACTTAAAGAAAGATTAAAACAAGAAGTTGAATCAAATTTAGGTTTACAAATTGAAGATGATCCATCTGATAGTATTAGAGTTTTAGTTTCAGGTCGTGGTGAATTACATTTGGCTATTTTAATCGAAAAGTTACGTAGAGAAGGTTATGCTATGGAAGTTGGTAAACCTGAAGTTATTTTAAAGAAAATAGATGGTGTTATCTGTGAACCATTTAATGAATTAACTATTATTACTCCTGACGAATATGTTGGAACTATCACTTCTGAACTTGGAAAAAGAAAAGCAGAAATGATGGATATGCAAACTGATGACAAGATTGGAACTAAAATGGTTTACAAAATCAGTGAAAAGAATGCTTTAGGTTTAAGAAGTGCATTAATGACTGAAACTAAAGGTACTGTATCTTTAAATTTCTTATTTTTAGATTACGAACCAAAACAAGAAGAAAATAAAAAAGAAAGAAATGGAGTTTTAATCGCTTCTGAATCTGGAAAAGCATTGTCTTTTGGTTTGGATTTAGCTCAAAAAAGAGGAATTACTTTTGTTTCTCCAACAGAAATGGTTTATGAAGGTCAAGTTGTTGGTTTTAGACCAATGATTGGTGATTTAGAAATCAATGTTTGTAAAGGTAAACAACTTACAAATATGCGTTCTGCTGGAAATGATGATGGTATTGTTTTGGCTCCAGCTATTAAATATTCAATAGAAGAATCATTAGACTTTATTAATAGTGATGAATTTATTGATATTACTCCAAAAACTATCAGATTAAGAAAGAAACTCTTAAATAAGAATGACAGAGTAAAGTTTGGAAGAAGCAATAAAAAATAATTAAATTAATTTAATTATTTTGTTGAATCATTTGAGTTTGAGGAGTTATCACCTTTTCCCATTTAACTTGAGTTAATGTGTCTTCTATCCAACTGGAAATTGATTTTGTGAAATTAAGTTGAGAGAAAATATAGATTAATATTCCGCTGATAATTACTGTTCCAAAAATGGTTCCAAGAGCATGAAATGTTCCGGCAAAAAAATTAAGCCAAGCGAATTTAAAAGGATTACTTATTTTTTCTAATTTTTTATTAACTTCTTGAAGCTGTACTATAATTTCTTGATTTTGATCCATTGTTTATTTTTTTAAATTTTAATTTTTTGGGTAATTTCTATAAGTTGTTGGTCTGTTATTTTTAAATGAGGAATTGAGCTTAAAACTGGCCCAATTGAATCATTTTGATATCTGGGAATGATATGAATATGAGCATGGGAAACTTCATTCCCCATAGTCAAAAAACTAATAAATTCTGGTTTTAAGGGAGAGTTTTCTATTGATAAGGCTATTTTTTTAGCGACTTGCCAGTATTCAGTGAATTGTTCTACATCATAAACCCAGCGATAGTGTTTTTTATGGATTAAAAGAGTGTGGCCTTGTGAAACCGGGTTTATATCTAAAAAAGCCAAAAAATTATCGTCTTCATAAATTTTATGGCAAGGAATTTCTCCATTAGCTATTTTACAAAAAATACAATCTTTCATAGATCAGTTTAACAGGCTTTTAAACGGATTAGAACTATATTTATATTTTTCCTAATTTTGGGTATAATTTTTTGATTGTATCTAGTAAAACCTGTTTGGCTTCTTTGAAAGGTTTATTGATTGTTGCTCCAGCAGCAGCTTTATGTCCACCACCAAAACCGGTAGCTGCGGCAATTTTACCAAGATCATATTTTTCTGAGTCTCTGGTGCGAAAACTTAACTTAACAGTGTTTGGTTGAACTTCAATTAAACTAATTCCAATATCCCAACCAATGACTGATTTTAATTTATTAGCTACTTCAGAACTACTTAAAACAGTATGACTAATATTATTCTTTTTAATGGTTTCGTAATCTACAGAAGCGATGGCAATATGATCAGAAAAATAGGTTTCAATAGATCCAAGAAGGATTGAGAGAAGCTTTAATCTATCAGGCTCGTCATTATTTTCTAATTCAAAAATTATTTTATTATATTCTGGATTAATTTTTGCTAATTTTGAAACAATCTCTAGAGTTTGCCAATTAGCATTACTGTATTTGAAAGCTCCAGAATCAGTGTATATACCGACAAAAAGACAAACAGCTGTTTCTTTATTTATTTTAATTTTATTAACTTCAAAAAAATTATAAAGGATTTGGCAAGTGGCCGGCGCATTCTCTAGAACTAAATTAATATCAGCAAAATTTTCATTGGTAGCGTGGTGGTCAATAACTATAGTCTTTAAACTTTCTGGGAAGATGACTTTACCCATTTTAGAAATTTGAGTTAAAGAAGAAGCATCTAATATTAAAAAGAGATCATATTGAGTTAAATCGACATTGAGGTAATTTTTAGGAACAATTTTATCTGATCCTGGAAGAGCTAATAAGAATTTAGGTAATTCTGAATCTCCACTAATGACAGTTACTTTTTTATTCATGTTATTTAAAACATGCATAAAAGCTAAGGCTGCTCCAGCACTATCACCGTCTGGACTAGGATGAAGGTGAATCAAAATGTTATCTGCTTTTTTTATTTCTTTCCAAATTTGTTTACTGACTTTTTTAAAATTAATCATATTGAGGATAGCAACATTTTTTATATTTTTTACCTGAACCACAAGGACAAAGATCGTTTCTACCAACAACATTTTCTTTGGTAACAGTTGAGGCTTTGGCTGAGTGTTGATGAGACTCTATTTTTTGAGTGTCAGTTGGGTCTGAAGTTAATGATTCTGCTTCACCACGACCTTCAGTTGCTTTAGTAGGAGCAGCTGGCGGTGGAGTTGTCACTGGTTCAAGTCTAAATAATTTTCTTGATAAATTATATTCAAATTGGGTCATTAATTTTTGGAACATTTCATAACCTTCTTTTCGGTATTCAATTAATGGATCTTTTTGAGCATAACCTCGGAGTCTGACTCCATCACGTAAATCATCGAGATGAGTCAAATGTTCGACCCAAAGAGGATCCATGGTGGAAACAATGGCAAAAAGTAAAACTGATTTGGCAATGTCTTTACCAAAATAATCAATTCTTTGTTTCCATTGGTTTTTGAGTAAATCAATTAAATATTCTTGTGGATTTTCAGATTTTTCTAATTCAACTTCAAGTTTTTTTCTTGCTGATGGATCCATTGGAAGAATTTCTGAAAATTCCAAAATTATTTTTTCAGCATCAAGCTTTCCGTTTTCGTAATCAGAATTTATAGCTAAAATTGAAGAAATTTGATTGGTTAAAGCTTTATTTATAATTTCTTCATTTAATTCTGGATTAGAATCAGTATTAATTAAAGTGCTGTCACGAAGATTGTAGACTATTTTTCTTTGTTTATTGATAACATCGTCGTATTCGACTAAGTGTTTTCTGGAATCAAAATTATAACCTTCAACTTTAACTTGGATTTGTTCTATTACTTTTGAGACTAATGGATGGGTTAAAGGTACATCTTCTGGCATATTAAATCGACCCATTAAAGCACTTATTTTTTCACCACCAAAAACTCTCATCAAATCATCGTCGAGAGCAACATAAAATTGGGAAAAACCAGGATCTCCTTGTCGGCCAGCTCGACCTCGAAGTTGATTGTCGATACGACGTGATTCATGTCGTTCGGTACCAATGACACATAAACCACCAAGATCTAAAACTTCTTGATGTTCTTTTTTCCATGTTTCTTTGTCGGTTAATTCTTTTGGACCACCTAAGATAATATCAACACCTCGACCGGCCATGTTAGTAGCAATGGTGATAGCTCCTTTTTTTCCGGCTTTAGAAATTATTTCAGCTTCTGAACGATGATTTTTAGCATTTAGAACTTGATGCTTTAGACCTTTTTTGGTTAATAAATTATCGATTATTTCATTTTTTTCGATTGAAGTGGTTCCTACTAAAACTGGTTGTCCTGTTTTATGGAGTTCTTCAATTTTATTGGCGACGGCAACATATTTTGATCTTTGAGTTTTAAAAATCAAATCATTTTGATCATCTCTTTGAAGGCCACGGTGAGTTGGAATAATAACAACGTCGAGATTGTAAATCTTTTTGAATTCTTCTGCTTCAGTAGAGGCAGTTCCGGTCATACCAGCTAATTTTTGATAAAGACGAAAATAGTTTTGAAAAGTAATAGTGGCCCAAGTTTGTGATTCACGTTGAACAGTGACGCCTTCTTTTGCTTCAACGGCTTGATGAAGACCATCTGACCAACGTCGGCCATTCATCATTCTTCCAGTGAATTCGTCAACAATGATTACTTCATTGTCTTTAACGACATAATCTTTGTCTTTGTGAAAAATTGCTCTAGCTTTGATGGCATTTTCAATATAATGTATGGTTTCAAATGATTCTTCGTAAAGATTTTTAACATTTAAGATTCTTTCTACTTTTCTGATTCCGTATTCTGATAAAGTTGCTGATTTGGCTTTTTCATCAATAATGTAGTCATTTTGTTGAAGCTGAGCGGCTATTTTGGCAAATTCGTAATACTTATCGACTGGTTGGTTATTTGGGGAAGAAATAATTAATGGAGTTCTAGCTTCATCAATTAAAACAAAATCGACTTCATCAACGACAGCAAAATTATGTGGTCTTTGAACCATATCTTTGTATTCAGAGACCATGTGGTCACGCAGATAATCAAAACCGAATTCATTGTTGGTTCCGTAAGTGATATCAGCGTTATATGCTTCTTTTCGAGAAATTGGTCTTAAATGGGCTAAACGATCATCTATCGTTTCACTATCATCGGTGTAATCTAAATCAAGAATAAAAGATTGCTCATGAACAATACAAGCAGTGCTTAAACCTAATTTTTGAAGAGCTCTAGGATACCAACCAGCACCAACTCTGGTTAAGTAATCATTTGGAGTGACAATATGGACACCTTTTCCTTCAATTGCATTTAAATAAGCTGGAAAGATGACAGAATGGGTTTTACCTTCTCCGGTTTTTTGTTCAGCAATGGCACCTTGATGGAGAGTAATTGCTGACATAAGTTGAACATCATAAGCTCTTTCACCTACAGTTCTATTAATAGCTTCTCTTACTACAGCGTAGGCTTCTGGAAGAATATCATCAAGAGTTTTACCTTTAGATAATTGATCTCTAAAATATTCTGTTTTCTTGGATAAATCTTGATCACTTAGAGAACTAATTTCCTTTTCTAGACTATTAATTTTGGTAATGATTGGTTTAAAAGAAGCTATTCTTTTTTTATTTTCATCGAAAATACTTTTGATTAAATCGAACATATTGATAATTATACCTTAAAAAAATACCACTCCGACCTGTTTTGTTTTTTACGACCGAACAGGTCGGAAGGGTGGCTCCTCTAGCGAATTAAATGGGTTTTATAACCTCGAAATTTGTGTAAGGTTGTAAAACTTTAGGGATGTTGATGCTGCCATCTTTTTGTTGATGGTTTTCAATAATGGCTAAGACTGCTCTATCAGTAATCATGGTGGCATTAAGGATGTGAACAATTTCATTTTTACCATCAATTTTGGTTTTTGTATTTAAACGTCGGGCTTGATAATCACCACAGTTGCTACAAGATTGAGTTTCTCTGTAGGTTTTTTGACCAGGAAACCAAGCGTTGATATCGTACATTCTTCGATTTGGTTGAGGTAAATCACCAGTGCAAGCTTTTACTACTTGATAAGGAATTCCTAATTCTTGCATTAATTCTTCTTCGTTGGCCAACATTTCTAAACACATAGCATCAGAAATCTTGTAGTCAGGTAGGGTAAAAATATTCATTTCAACTTTGTTGAAATGATGAACTCTAAACATTCCCCTGGTGTCTTTTCCATAGGTTCCCGCTTCTCGTCTGAAGCAGGTGGAATAGTTAACATATTTTAAAGGTAATTTATTAGAATCTAGAATTTCGTCCATATGATATGGAACAACGGAATGTTCAGAACTGCTGATGAAAATTAAATCATCTTCAGGACTGGAATAGTAAGCATTCATTAAGTTTTTATTACTGGTGTAGCCTGTTTTCCATTCAGATTCAGACTTAACCATGGCTGGAGGAATCATTCCAATGAAACCTTTTTTTATTAATTTACTGAAAGCATAGAACATGACAGCCATTTCTAGAACGGCGCCTTGATTTTTGAAGTATCCAAATCTAGAACCGGAAACTTTAGCGGCTCTTTTAACATCGATAATGTCTAATTTTTCACCTAGATCTATGTGGTCAAGCGGCTCGAAATCAAATTTAGTTGGTTCACCAAAAGTTTTGTAGACAATATTTTCACTATCATCTTTACCTATTGGAGTGTCTTCTGACGGAATGTTAGGAATCTCTTCAAGAATTGAATTTTGTTGATCTTCTAAATCTTTAAGGTTGATTTCTAAATCTTTTAATTGTTCTTTAATTAAAGAAGCAGATTTTAATTGTTCTTCACTTGGTTTACCTTTTATACCGCGAGTAATAGCATTTTGTTGGGATCTTAATTCTTCGACTTTGATTAAAAGTTCTCGGCGGGATTTGTCAATATTAAGGGCTTCGTCTAAAAGATTGACATTTTTTTGACGGTTTACGAGCGTTTTTCGAATGAGTTCTGGTTCTTGTCTTAATAAATTAATGTCGATCATGAGATGACTTTATTGTATCAAAAGCTTAGTAAAATAATATCCGCAGAATCATCGCAAATTAATCTATATCAAAATATATCAACTTATTATTTTACTTTTTTATACATTAAAATCTCGTCAATAAATTTGCCTTTATGTTTACTTGCGCCTGGAAATCGGCCATATTCAATAAAACCCATTTTTTTGTATAGATTTTGAGCGATAAAATTAGTAGCAAAACACTCTAGATTAATTATTTTTAAGCCTTTAATATTTTTAATAGCTTCAGAAATTACTAATTTCATTAATGTCTCACCTACTCCTTCACCTCGAAAATTACTATCAACCACAATGCCAAAAAGACCTAAATGTTTTCGAGTAAATTTTTCTTGTTTAACATTTCCAGTTCCGGCTAACTCATTGTCGATAAACGCCATTAAATAAACTTCTTCTTTGTTGTCAATGTTTTTAATAGTTGATTCTAACCACTTTTTTTCTTCTTCTAAACTTTGTTGTTCACCTTGAAATCTTATAAAAGTTTTTTCTTTGGAAGCTTTGTTTATAAAACTTGTTAATATTTGGACATCATTAATGGTTGGGTATCTAAAAGAAATAGTTTTACCAGTTTTTGTTTTAGTAGTGTAAATTATTTTTTCTGTCATATTTTTTAATTAAATTTTTTCCATTCACCTTCAGAAATAACTTCTATTTTGTCACCGTCAATTTTGATGGCGGAATTATCATCTAATCCATAAATTGGATATTTATATTCTTTTGATCTTTCTTCTAACTCTTTAAAAGTTAATTCTGGAAACCAAACACTGTTCATGTGTGGTTCGATCATAAAATTAATATATGACAAACCTTTGTTTGAAATTGAATTATTTATTTTTTCAGCAATTGGTTTTTCTTTGTATGCATGAATAATAGTAGGATTAATAATCATAGTTCCAGCACTGACTCCAATATAAACTCTGGTTTCTAATAATTTAGGTAAAACTTTTGAGAGGCCAGATTTGTTAACCCAATGCATTAGGTGATAAGTATTTCCGCCCTCAACAAAAAAGACATCAGCTTCTTTTAATCTTTCCATCCAAATTTCTTTTGGTAGAGCTGAAATATCAACAATATCAATGCTAGCAAATTTTAATTCTTTTAGAATCTCTAGGTCTTTTATAAACCAATCTTTTTTGTCACCTGGCTCTATATTTGAGGCAGTTGGAATAAAGGCAATTTTTAGTTCAGAAAAAGGTTTTATTACTAAATCTTGAAGGGCTTTGATAATTGATTTATTTTCAAGACCACCTGAAGTAAGGAGTAATTTCATTATTTATTATAACCCAATTTCTGGAGCTATTTGTTGCATTGAATTTAGACAAGTTTCGATTAATTTTTCAATAGGAATATTAAGACCGTCTTTTAACTCACTTTTTTTAATTTCATCACGACGAGTACCGGCAGCGAATTTTGGTTCTTTTAGGAATCTTTTTAAAACTGATGAAGTTTTTACATCAGCTAATTTTTTAGATGGATATATATATGCCACAGCAGTGATTAATCCAGTTAAACTGTCGGCACAGAAAATGGCCCATTTGGCTTTGTTGTCATAAATATTATTTTGTCGACCATCGTGAGCCAAAACTATATCTTTAATAGTCTTGGAAATTTTGAGATTGTATTTTTCTAAAACTTCTTCTGTTTTGAGTGGATGAAATTCTTTGAATTCGCCAGAATAATCAATATCATGGATTAGACCGGCAAGTGTCCATTCTTCACGAGATGGTTCTTGATCATTTAATAAACCATTAGTTTTTAAATAGTCATAGATTCCACCCATACAAGCTTCGAGAGCAAGGGAATGATAGAAAATATTAGTTTCTAGTTGAGATTTGACGGCGTTTAAATATGATTGTCTATCTGTCATATTTAATTTTACCTCTAAAAATTAGTTTTATTCTTCTTTTCTCATGGCAGGGAAAAGGATGACATCTTTGATGGTTGATTGGTCAGTTAAAAATTGAGTGAATCTGTCAATTCCCATTCCCCAACCAGCAGTTGGTGGCATACCATATTCGAGGGCACGAATATAATCGCTGTCAAATTGTGAGGCAATTTCTGAACCTTTGTCAGCAAGCTTTTGCTCATCAAGCCAACGATCTGATTGATCTTTAGGATCATTTAATTCGTTGTAGGCTTTTAGAAGTTCAGTTCCGCATGCTAATAATTGGAAAGAAGCAATTTTTTCTGGATCATTGTCTTTTCTCTTTGCAAGAGCAATCATTTCGGCTGGATAATCGGTGACGAAGGTTGGTTGAATAATAGAAGGTCTGACGTGTTCTTTGTAGAGCGCGTCAAAACAAGCTCCAAGACCAAAAACATCTTTTAAATCTAATTTAAGACTTTTAGCTGCTAATTCTTTTTTAAACTCTTCTTCTGTTTTTATTTTATCAATATCAATTTGAGTTTTTCCAAAAATAACGTCTCTAAAAGTTACTCTTTCAAAATCTTTGGAAAAGTCTAATTCAGTTCCTTGGAAAGTAATAGTTAAAGAATCTTTAACTTTGGAAATAACATTTCTAATTAATTTTTGAGTGAATTCCATTAAAACTTCATAGTCGACATAGGCCCAATAAAATTCAATTTGGGTAAATTCTGGATTATGAAAACGGGAGACACCTTCATTTCGGAAATCTTTACTAACTTCATAAACTTTTTCTAGACCACCGACAATTAATCTTTTTAAATAAAGTTCATCTGAAATACGCAAATACATGTCCATATCAAGGACATTGTGATGAGTAGTGAATGGTTTTGCTGAAGCACCACCATAAATAGGTTGTAAAATTGGAGTTTCAACTTCCATAAAACCATTTTCGTCTAGAAATCTTCTCATTTCGGAAAGGATTTTGGATCTGGTTTCAAAAACTTTTCTAACTTCTGGATTAACGATTAAATCAACATAGCGTTGACGATATCTATCTTCAACATCAGTTAGACCATGCCATTTTTCTGGAAGAGGTCGGAGGTTTTTGGTTAAAAGTTGAAATGAATGGACATCGATGGTAATTTCACCAGCTTGGGTTTTAAAGACTGTTCCAGAGGCGCTAATGATGTCTCCAAGGTCTAAAAGTCTAGTCTCTTTTATTGTTTCACCAAGAGTTTTTTCTTGAAAAAATAGTTGAATTTTTCCAGTTCTATCATGAAGGTCAGAAAACATTATTTTTCCTTGACCACGCTTAGACATTATTCGACCAGCAACAGTAACTGTTTTATCTAGCATTTCTCTAGCTTTTGAGGTGCTTTGTTTATTTTCTAAATTTGGTTGAGGGTATGCGTTAGAATAAAGAGTTTTTATTCTTTCGAGTTTTTCTAATCTTTGTTTTTGAAGATCGTTTAGTTGTGGATCTGCCATAATAGATGAATTGTACTATTTTTAAGCAATAGCGACAATCTTATAGATTATTTTTCCAGCTGGAGCATCAACTTCAACTTCTTCATTAACTTTTTTACCAATTAGAGTTTTTCCGATTGGTGATTGATCTGAAATCTTGTTTTGGCTTGGATCAGATTCTAGCTCACTAACGATTTGAAATTCCTTTTCTATTTTTCCAGAAATTTTTACTTTAACTTTACAACCAACTTGGATAATTCCATTCTCACGGTTTGTATCGCTAATAATTTGAGGAGCTTCTAAAACTTGCTCAATATCATCAATTTTTTCATTGATTAGTTCTAATTCTTCTTTAAGTTGTGTTGCTAAGCCGTCTTCACCAGATTCATCTGGTTGGGCAACTTCTTCTATTTGGGTAATTAAATGATCTTGTTTTTTCTTTAGCTCAGTTAATTGTTCTAACAATTGATTGTAACCTTCTTGGGTTAACAAAGTTTTGTTGTTCATTTTTTTTGTTATAAATTTTATCCTAATATCAACTTTATTAATACTATGGTTGAATATATTAGGGTATATTATATCACTTGTCAAATATATTACATTTAATAAAAATGATTAACTTTTTTAAAATAACTCCAAAAGAAAGAAAGGTAAAAATAAAAGGAAAAAGTGGGGTTATTTATAGTAACCCAACTGGGATTAAGAGGTATTTGTTTTATATTGGAAATATAGTTTTAATATGTTCTTTTTTAGGTATTATTTATCTCTATTGGCCAATAGGAAAATCGTTTTTAAGTTATAAATTCCATTCCAAACAAGCTGAAACCAAACTTGAATCTTTTCCTGTTTTAACTGAAAAAAAAGAGCAAATATCTGAATTTAGTCTTCAAATTCCAAAAATATTAGCATCGTCTCAAATAATTCCAAATGTTTCCCCTTTTGATGCAAAAGAATATTTAAGAGTATTGACCAGTAATTTAATTGCTCAGGCAAAAGGATCTTCATTACCTGGTTTGGGTAAAGGCAATACAACTTATGTTTTTGCCCATTCAAGTCAACAAGGTTTAGCCATGACCAGAAAAAATTCTGTGTTTTATTTATTGGGAGAAATGAATCAAGATGATTTAATTTATATTAAATATAATGGGGAAATTTATACTTATAAAACTTATATGAAGAAAGTAGTAAATGCTTCAGAAGTTGAATATGTAAATTACAAAGATGAAAATCGAGAGGTTTTAATTTTACAAACTTGTTGGCCGATTGGGACTGATTGGAAGAGACTTCTAGTTTTTGCCGAAAGAATTTAGTTTTTTGGTATAATTAGCTTAGAATGCCGATAGATTTATTATTAACTAAAAATTGTTGGGGTGAATTAGAAAAGTACGTTGATAAAGGTGGATTTAATAAGGAATTAATTAAAAAATGTTACGATTTCGCTGATAAGGCTCATTTGGGACAAAAAAGAGATTCTGGTGACGATTATATTACTCATCCAGCTTGGATAGCTAAAGTGGCAGCTCAGCTTCATATTGGCGAAGAAGCAATTTTAGCGGCACTGCTTCATGATTGTGTTGAAGATACTATTGTTACTCTTGATGAAATTGCAGATGAATTTGGTGATGAGGTGGCTTTGTTAGTTTCTGGTTTGACTGATGTTAAAAACAAAACAAAGGGAATTCAAATAAATCAAACGAGTATTGAGCTTTTTAGAAAATTTTTATTTTCTTCAGTTAACGATGTAAGAGTTTTAATTTTAAGATTGATAGATAAACTTCATAACGGATTAACTATTAAACACGTGTCACCTGAAAGACAATTAAAATACGCTAGAAATGTTTTAAGGGTTTACGGCCCTGTGGCTGAATATGTTGGATTGCACTTTTTTAAAAAATTAATTGAAGATATTGCTTTTCAAATTATTTATCCAAAGGAAGCAGAAGAATTTAGAGAGATGCTTGAAGGCAATCGTAAAAATGAAATAAGAGCACTTTCTGTTGTTGATGATGATTTGGTTAATTTATTAAAAATAAATAATATTAATGAATCTGTGGTTGAAGGTAGAATTAAAAGCCTTTACAGCACTTTTTTAAAAGCTCAAAAGAAAGGTAAAGAGCGAATAAAAGACAGAGTTGCTTTGAGAATTCTGACTGACAATGTTTCTGATTGTTACAATATTTTGGGATTGTTACATGCTAAATATAAATATTTGGAAGATGAATTTGTAGATTATATTGCTGATCCAAAACCAAACGGTTACAGATCAATTCAGACTACTATAGATTGGAAAGATAAAATAACGGTGGAAATTCAAATTAAAACAAAAGAGATGCATGAATTTAATGAATTCGGGCCAGCTTCTCATATTGCTTATAAATTAGGAACTGGAGCAGTTAGTAGTGGTCGTGGAATGGAATGGATAAAGGATTTGGTTAAATGGCAAAAAGATGAAAAAGATGTCACTAATTATCGACTTAAGGTTTTGACTAATTACGTTTATGTTTTTACTCCAAAAGGAGACACTATCCAGATGCCAGCAGGGAGCACTGTTTTGGACTTTGCTTATAGAATCCATACTAATATAGGTGATCGTTGTTTTGGGGCAAAGGTTAATAATAAAATGGAAAAAATTGACGCAACATTGAAGACTGGTGATTTAGTGGAAATATTAATTAATAAAAAATTAAATGTTAATAAAAACTGGTTGAGCGTAGTTAAAACAAGTTGGGCTCGTGAACACATTAGAAAAATGGTTCAAAGTAGATGAACTAAACTTTATCTTGTATAATCCCATTATGGAAAATCCTTTAAACACGGAGCAAAAAATTGAATTAATAGGCCGAAATTGTCAGGAAATTTTAACTACTGATGATTTAAAACATTTAATTGAGACTAAAACTCCTTTGGTTCACTATATTGGATTTGAAATTTCAGGATTGGTTCATTTGGGAACTGGATTAATTTCGATGGGTAAAATTGCTGATTTTTTAAAAGCTGGTGTTAAGTGTAAAATCCTTTTGGCTGATTTTCATTCTTATTTGAACAACAAATTAGGCGGTGATTGGGAAAATATTAGATGGGCAACTGAAAATTATTTTAAGCAAGGTTTAATTGCTTCTCTTAAATGTTTTGGGGTTAATGAAAGTCAAGTTGAATTTATTACAGGTAAAGAGCTTTACAGCAATAATATTACGCATTGGGAAACTTTTATGGAAGTTGGAAAACATGTTACTTTATCTCGTAATTTACGATCCATTTCAATTATGGGAAAAAAACAAGGAAACGATGTAAATATGGCAACCTTATTTTATCCTCCACTACAAGTGGCTGACATTTTTACTCTAAGAGCTAATTTGGCTCATGCTGGAATGGATCAAAGAAAGGCTCACGTGGTAGCTCGACAAGTGGCAGAAAAACTAACTATTAATCCCCTTTTTGATAGCGAAGGAAATAAAATTTCTCCAGTAGCAATTCATCAAAATTTGATTGCCGGTTTAACTGGACCAGAATCAGTTGATTTAAAACAAAATACTGAAGATGTGGCAATTGATCTTAAAATGAGTAAATCAAAACCAGGTTCGGCAATTTTTGTCCACGATACTCCTGATGAAATTAGAAATAAAATTAAAAAAGCTTACGGACCACCAAAAGAAGTTGAATATAATCCGTTGATTAATTGGGTTAAGACTTTGGTTTTTTGGGGACAAGAAACAGGTGAGTTTATTATTGAGAGACCAGAAAAGTTTGGAGGAAATATAACTTACACTAATGTGAGTGATTTAGTTGAAGATTATAAATCAGAAAAACTTTACCCACTTGATTTGAAAAATGGCTTAGCGGAATGGTTAATCAAAAAATTAGAACCAGCCAGACTTCATTTTGAAGAAGAAGGACCTAAAGAAGGGTTGAGAAAAATGAAAGAGCTTTTAAACTCGCAATAAATATCGCTGTATCCAGATTCTGTGTATTTTGGTTCTGAGGAATGATTCACATCTAAATATTCATAAAGTCTTTGTTTGTTTTCAGGATTATTTATACTATTTAAAACAATTTTAGTCTGATCTATCTCTTTCTCAATTAATCTTCTAACTATTTGATCTGGACTAACTGGAAGTTGTTTGTCTTTGTAAAATTCAAACAATTTTTCTTTGTTATAGACATTTTTTAAACCAAATTCATCTCCTTGCAGAATATCGATTAATTTAACCAGATGAGCGCTTGTGTCATCTGGATTATTTTGACGATGCTCATATCTGTCGTACAAACTGGATAAATATTTCTTTTGATTGTTATCTAAGTTAGAAAGGATAAATCTGTTAAAAAATTTTGGTTCTAATCTTTTTATTGTTCTGATAAAATTATCATCTGAATCGGGGTGGTTTGATGACATATCATCGGTAATAATCTCTCCACCATCATGTAAAAGAATCATTAATTCGACTTCAGAATGATTAATGGATGGTATTCCTAAACTTTTTATCTTGGTGTTTATCTTTAACATTTCCAACACATGGTCATAGTCATTTTCATCAATATTGCTGGTTATTTTGTCAAAAACATGCTCTTTCCATCGGAAGACATTACTAAGACAGCCTAAGTATAATTTTAAAGAATCGTCAATATTACTTAAGAAATATTGGTTTTCTTGGGAGAGGTTATTATATATCTCACTGGTGTCAAAAGTTTGGTGATTATTTTCTGCGATAAATCTATTAAGATTTTCTAGTCTTGGGGCAATATGTCTATAAACTTCTGAATTTCTCATTAAAAAAATTTATTTTTATTAATTGGACTTGATTATAACAATTTTATAATGTTAAGGAGAATTTAAATTTTTTAAAATTGACTATACTAATATTAATTGATATAATTATGTTATAGGTTATATTATATTAAACAAATATGATAAAACACGAAAGTTTTTTGCATTCAGAAGAATTTTTCACTAAGGCAAAAGATGGTAAACTAGCTTCAGAAAGAAGAGTAGTTAATTTTGATGAGTTTTTTGAAGAAATTCAGATTGATGAACATCCGGATGATAATGAAAAGACTAAAGTAGTTGTTTCGCAAACAGTTCCCTGTCAAGATTCGGAAATTATTGGCTATTTGAACAATAATCCTGTTTATAAAAATGACGATAATAGGGATTTATATAAAATTCCTGATAAGGATAATCACAAAAATAAATTTGAGTTAAGGGAAAAACAGTTTGTGGAAATAGATAGAATTAGGAATGAAATGATTTCTAATGAAGATAAACGACATTTGTTTTTTATTCCAAAAGGTACTTTTATTGTTGGTACTGATAAAAAGAATTGGTTTCGAGGAAATATAAATAAAGATGTTTTAGCTTTGGTTAATAAAGAGAAACAACATAATTTTGAATTAAAAACAATATTTCCTGATGATAAATTAGCTATTAGTTATTTCTCAAGAGAAGAACATTTAAAAAAAATACCGTCTGACGCAAGAATAGAGCATGGAAATATTACTTGTATTGACCTAAAACACGTTTATAGTAAATTTGATTTTATTAGGGTTTTGACACAAAAACACTAAATATTAGGAATAGTGTTTTTCTTGATTAGTTCTTTTCGATATTTATTAGCAAAGCGATGGGCTTCATCTCTTAATCTCTGTAGAAGCAGGAGAGATGGTGAATTTTTTGGTAAATTAATTTCTGTCCAATCTTTGTTGTTTTTTATAACAATAGTTTCCTCTTTTTTGGCTAAACCTATAATAGGGATTAGATCGTAGGGATTAGATCGTAGATTATTTTTGATTGCTTCAATTGCTGCGGAAACTTGAGGCTTACCACCATCAACTAATATTATTTGGGGAGTTCCCCACTCTGGATGTTTTAGACGACGATAAATTACTTCTTTAATCATCAGTTGATCATCAGGAGTTGATTTAGAATATATCTTGAACTTCTTATATTCATGGTTGTCAATATTTTTATTTTGAAATACGACCATAGAACCGACAAAATATTTGCTACCTAAATTGGAAATATCAAAAGCTTCAATTCTATCTATCTCTTTTATACTATTAATGTGAGGTGATAAAACCATTTTTAATTCAGCTAAAGCCTTGTTAGTTTGGTCTTCTGGTAGATCAATTTGTTGATAGAGATTATTTAAATTTTTCCAACCAGACATGACATAATTTATAGAATTGATTTGATCAAATCTAGTTTTAGCCATTTCATAATTTTCAACTTTAGAAAATCCTTCCATCTCTTTTTTTAGACTGGAAACTAGTTTTTTGAAATTTCCATTTAAAATATTTTTAATTTTGGAAATATTTTTTTTATAATCTGAAACACTAATATTTGGACCAGGACAAAGGCCAATATGACAATAAAGACATTTGTTTTTTGAGTGGTGATTTGAATAATATGGAAAAATATGACGAATGGTTTTTAAAAGGCTTTTAACAGCAGTGCTGTTAGGAAAAGGTCCATAAAAATCGGAGTCTGAATTTAGGGTTGATTTGAAGGCTGGATGAATTAAGGGATATTTATCTTTACTGATGGCAATATAGACATAACTTTTATCATCTTTTAGTTGAGAATTGTATTTGGGCCTGTATTGTTTGATTAAGCTGGCTTCTAATATTAAGGCTTCTATTTCTGAACCGACAATTTGATAGTCTATTCTATCGATCTGAGACACTAGATATAGTGTTTTTTGACCTAAAGCATCATCGCTGTGGAAATATTGAGAAACTCTTTTTTTGAGATTAATTGCTTTACCAATGTAAATTATCTTATTGTCAGAGTTTTTATAGATATAGACGCCTGGTTTGTCGGGAAGTTTGGAAAGTTGGGATTCAATTCGAGATAATATTTTCACAATTTATTTTACTATGGGAGAAAGGGGAAATTCGAGAGAAGAATGGGTAGTGATGGAAGGCCATCTTCTCTCAAATTTGTTACGTTTGTGGGATATCCTTATAAATTTTTACAAAAGCAACTCTTGCAGTTTTATAAAGATATCCCTAGATCAAGTAGCAGGTAAGCGAAAAAAAATAAAACACGAAAAGCTTGTATTGCTTAACATAGGTATTGAAACCAGATCGTTTTTGTTTTCGCTTGTCGCTACTTGTGGGATGGCAGGTTCAACCCACAAGATTGGTTTTGTTTGAACCATTTTAATATCTTGTGCTTGTCTAAAGACCGGTTTTGCAAAGTACTGTTTCTCTACCGCTTGGTATTGATTTGCGTACCCGCTATACGAAAAGAACAAAGCGAGTATTGTGACGATTGTTAGTGTAACCACCAAAAGTCTGAATAACCGAATTGCTTTCACCCCCTAGGGTGAGCTGAACCTGCTTGAAATTTTAAATGTACTACATTTTTTCCTTTTTTAAGAGAAAAAACCCTTCTGAGGATGATTGTATCATGAGTAAAAAAGAAAAAAAGGGAGCAATTTATGGCAATATTTTTTTTAGATATTGACCAGTATAGCTTTTCTCGCAATCCATTATGTCTTTGACTGTTCCAGAGGCAACAACTTCACCACCTTTCTCACCACCTTCTGGGCCCATATCGACTATCCAATCGGCATTTTTTATCATATCTAGGTTGTGTTCAATAACAACAACAGTGTTGCCTTTATCTACAAGAGTTCTTAAAACTTTGATTAATTTATCGATGTCATAAAAATGAAGACCGGTGGTTGGTTCATCAAGTATATAAAGCATTTTTCCATCTTCTTTTTTAACTAACTCACGGCTGATTTTTAGACGTTGTGATTCTCCTCCTGAGAGAGTGTTTGATGGTTGACCTAATTCTAGGTAACCTAGACCAACTTGCTGAATAGTGGTTAATTTACGACTGATACTATAACTAGTTTTGAAAAATTCCAAAGCTTCATCAACTGTCATTTTTAAAATTTCGCTAATATTTTTACTTTTATATTCAACTTCAAGTGTTTCTTCTTTAAATCTTGATCCATGACATTCATCACAAGTGACGTAAATATCAGCTAAAAATTGCATTTCAATTTTGATTTGGCCTTGACCCTCACAGACCGGACAACGACCTTCTTTGACATTGAAAGAAAAACGACTGGAATTGTAACCTCTAATCTTAGCTTCAATAGTTTGGGCTAATAGATTACGAATATCATCAAAAACTTTAGTGTAAGTGGCTGGATTACTTCGCGGAGTTCTTCCAATTGGTGATTGATCAACCAAAAGAACATCTGAGACATTTTCACAGCCTTCAATTTTGTCGTATTCACCAATGGTGCCATAATAAGCTCCAAGTGTGGCTTTACGAACTCCACCATAAAGAGTGTCGTGAATTAAAGTTGATTTACCTGATCCAGAGACGCCAGTGACGCAAACAAATTTATTTAGAGGAAAATCTACATTAATGTTTTTCAAATTCCACTGACGAGCACCAGTAATAGAAATTTTATGATTGTGTTTAGATTTACTATTGATGGATTCTGGTGAAATAATATTTAATTTTCTGGATAAATATTTTCCGGTTAAAGAGTTGCTATTATTTTCAATGTCTTCAAGAGAACCTTGAGCCACAATTTCACCACCATTCTTTCCAGCATAGATACCAAAATCAACGATATGATCGGCGTTTCTAATGACATCTTCGTCGTGTTCAACGATAACAACTGTATTACCTAATTCTTTAAGTTTTTTAAGGGTGCCAATTAAACGATCATTGTCTCGAGAGTGAAGACCGATGGTTGGCTCATCTAGAATATAGAGAACTCCGGTTAGGCCTGTGCCTATTTGACTGGCTAAACGTATTCTCTGGGATTCACCACTGGAAAGAGTTCCGGCTTCACGTTCTAAACTTAGATAATCAAGACCAACAGCTAATAAAAATTCTAATCGAGCACTTAATTCTTTTTTTATTGGAATTAAAATTTCTTTTTCAGTGTCATTTTTGAGAAAACTATCAAGATTCATCAACCAACTAGTTAATTTTTCAATTGGCAATTGGCAAACTTGATAAATATTTTTATCTAAAATGGTTATGGAAAGCGCTTCTGGGTTTAAACGAGAACCATGACAAGTGAGACATGGTTTTTTAATCATGAATTTTTCTAATTCTTCACGGACAGCATCTGATCCTGAAGTAACATATTTACCTTCAAGCATTTTGGCTTTCCATTCTGGGAATTTACTACGATCAATTTGAAATTTGGAGCCTAAACCCTTACATTCTTCACAAGCACCTTGAGGAGAATTGAAAGAAAATAATCGAGGTTCAATTTCAGCTAGTGAAATATTACAAACTGGACAAGCAAAGTTTTCTGAATATAAAGTATCCTTCATCTCTTTTGGAAAGTCAGGAAATTCAAAACCAACATCATTAATTTCGGCGACAATTGCCAATCCATTGGCTAATTTCATGGCTTGTTCAATATCATCGACTAAACGATCATAGATAGGTTTTTCATTTTTTAAGCTTTCTTTGCTTATGGAAATACGGTCAACAACGGCAGAAATATCGTGTTTATTAGTTTTGGCAATTCCAAAATCAGTGTAAAGGTCGATAATTTGATTATCAACTCGAATCCATTTATATCCCTGTTTTCTTAAATTTTCAGTTAGACCAATAAAATCGCCTTTTTTATTAATTACTAAAGGAGAAAGAACGAAAAATTTATAGATGTTTTTTCCATGAGCTTGAAGCCTAGCAATATTTAAAATTTGGGTGACAATTTGTTTACTGGTTTGAGGAGAAACTTCTCGACCACAGTTAGAACAATGAGGATGCCCTACTCTGGCAAAAAGTAACCTTAGATAATCATAAATTTCGGTAACAGTGCCGACTGTTGAACGAGGATTGTGGGAAATAGCTTTTTGGTTAATAGCAATTGATGGCGATAATCCTTCGATTAAATCTACATCTGGACGTTTCATGCTGCCTAAAAATTGACGAGCATAAGAAGAAAGACTTTCGACATAACGACGCTGACCTTCAGCAAACAGAGTGTCAAAAGCCATAGAAGATTTACCGGATCCAGAGACACCGGTAAAAACTACCATTTTATTTTTAGGAAACTCAAAGGAAACATTTTTTAAATTGTTTTCTCTGGCACCTTTAACAATTATTTTATCTATCATAAAACCCTCCGCCTTTCAGGTACCTCCCTTGACAGGGAGGCTTCTATTTTTTTAATTATGTCACGAATTTTGATAGCGGATTCAAATTCAAAATCAGCAGCCAAAAGACGCATTTTTTTCTTTAAATCTTTAATGTATTTAAGGCGTTGAGGAGGAGTTAATTGAAGCGGATCAATATCTAGTTTTAGAGTGTTGTCTTTGACTTCAATTTCTATTAATTTTGGACGAATTGATTTTATCACTGTTTTAGGAGTAATGTTATTGTCTTTGTTATATTTCAATTGAATTTTACGACGACGATTAACTTCTTTTATGGCTCCATCCATAGCGTTAGAGACAGTGTCGGCATATAGAATTACTTGTCCAGAAAGATGTCTTGAAGCTCTTCCCATAATTTGAATCAAGGCAGATTTTGATCTTAAGAACCCTTGTTGGTCAGCATCGAGAATGGCTACTAAACTAACTTCTGGAAGATCTAAACCTTCTCTTAATAAATTGATACCTATCAATACGTCGTATTTACCCGAACGAAGATCATCTAAAATAGTTGATCTTTCGAGAGTGACAATGTCAGAATGAAGATAAGCGACTTTAAAAGGAATTGGAGTTTTTGTTGGATCTGAAAGATAAGTAGTTAAGTCTTCTGCCATTCTTTTGGTTAAAGTGAGGACTAAAGTTTTTTCATTAAGATCAATTCTCTTTTTTATTTCGGCCATTAAATCAGGAATCTGGTTTTTACTACCTTTGATGGTAATTGAGGGATCAATTAAACCGGTTGGACGAATTATTTGTTCAACAATATTATTTTTTGATTCATTGATTTCATAAGCTGATGGAGTGGCGGAAACATAAACAACTTTAGAAACTTTTTGATTGAATTCTTCAAATTTTAGAGGTCTATTGTCTAATGCTGATGGCAATCTAAAACCAAAATCAACTAAATTGGTTTTTCTGGCCAAATCACCAAAAAACATTCCACCAATTTGAGGGATAGTTACATGAGATTCGTCGATAACGGTTAAAAAGTTTTTACCCCAAAGATGGTTAAAATAATCTATTAAAGTGTAAGGTGGATCGCCTGGTTTTCGATCTTTTTCAAAATAAGTGGAATAATTTTCAATTCCATTAACATAACCCATTTCTTTAAGCATTTCTAAATCATAATCAACTCTTTGCTGAATTCGATGAGCTTCAAGAATTTTGTTTTGTGATTTGAATAATTCAACTTGAGTTTGGCAATCGGATCTAATTTTTTTATAAATATCATCTAAGTCACCGCCTGAGGCACCGACATATTGCTTGGCTGGAAATAGCCTGAATTTCTCAAGATTAAATTCATTACCAGTCATGGGATTTCTTTGAACAATCTTTTTTAAAATATCGTTTTGAAATTCTAAGGAAATTACCCAGTCTTGATAAGATGGCCAAATTTCAATGGTTTCACCTCTGACTCTAAAAGTTGATCTTTTAAATTCAAGTTCTGATCGAGTATAAAAAAGGCTGATTAAATTTTCAAAGAGTTGACGTCTAGGAAAATTTTGATCGAGACTAAAATCTATATTTTTAGCACCGAATTCAGCTGGATCTCCGATATTGTAAATACAACTAACGGAAGCGACGATTATATTATCATCGCCTGAAAACAAGTTTGAAGTGGCTTCTAACCTTAATTTATCAATTAAATCGTTGATTTGAACTTCTTTGGCAATATAAGTATCGCTGGCAGGAATATAAGCTTCTGGCTGATAATAATCGTAATAGGAAACAAAATAAGAAACTTTATTTTTAGGAAAAAGCTCTTTGAACTCTTGATAGAGCTGGGCTGCGAGAGTTTTGTTGTGGGATATGACTAAAGTTGGTAATTGGGTTTTTTGAATAAGATTGGCAATTGTAAAAGTTTTTCCAGAACCAGTTACCCCAAGAAGGGTTTGTTTTTCGACACCTTTGGCCAAATTATCGGCTAATTTTTCAATAGCCTGTGGTTGGTCTCCGGTTGGTTTATATGGTGATTCTATTTGAAACGGCACTTGTATATTTTATCAAAGTTTCGTCTTTTATTTGGTTTTTAATAAATTAAGTTAAATATCTTACATATATTCATATTTTCTGTTAAATTTTAATATGCTGATAAAAATTTTATCAATGGCAAATGTTGGTCTTAAAACTGAAAAGGTTGATGTTGAGGTTAATGTTGCTGATAAAGGTTTCCCTGGTTTTGGAATTGTGGGTTTGGCAAGCAGGTCGGTTGAGGAAACTAAGGAAAGGGTTAAGACTGCCATAATTAATTCAGACATAGAATTCCCTACTGCTAAAATTACGATCAATTTGGCTCCGGCTGATGTTGTAAAAGAAGGATCGGCTTATGATTTGCCGGTGGCAATTGGTATCATTGCGGCAATAGGAGAAGTGGTTTTACCAAAAGAAAAGGCTTATTTTTATGGCGAACTATCATTAGACGGCAGTTTATATCACACCAAGGGAGTATTTTTGTTGGCGCTTTTGGCAAAAGAAAAAGGGATAAAAAATATTTTTGTACCAAGAATGAGTGCTAATGAAGCTAGTGTGGTTGAAGGTATTAAGGTTTACCCAGTTGATAGTTTAAAAAGCCTGATTCGACACTTAAAAGGAGAAAAGCTAATTGAAGCATTAAAACCAATTAATATTGTAGAAGTGTTGGGTGATGTGACCCCTGAGTTTGATTTTAGTGAAATATTGGGTCAACAACAAGCAAAAAGGGCTTTGGAAATTGCGGCAGCTGGTGGACATAATATTTTTATGATGGGGCCTCCAGGATCCGGAAAAACAATGTTGGCCAGAGCAATGGCTGGTATTTTGCCAAATTTAACTGAAAAAGAAAGCTTGGAAGTGACAAAAATTTATTCATTGACTGGTAATATTCCTCCGGGAGGATCTTTGGTTAGACAGAGACCTTTTAGAGGGCCACATCACACTACTTCGCAGATTGGATTAATTGGAGGTGGAAGCAATCCCCGACCAGGAGAAATATCTTTAACTCATAGAGGGGTATTGTTTCTGGATGAATTCCCAGAATTTGGACGAAATTCATTGGAAGCTTTAAGGCAACCTTTGGAAGATGGTTATGTTTCAATTTCTAGAGCGGCTGGATCAGTCACTTTTCCAGCCCAATTTATGTTGGTGGCAGCAGCAAATCCTTGCCCATGCGGACATTTAGGTGATCCTAAAAAAGAGTGTAAATGTAGTACTTTCCAAATTTTGAATTATCAAAAAAAATTGTCTGGGCCGATTATGGATAGAATTGACCTGCATTTAACAGTTCCGGCAGTGGATGTTAATAATTTGATGATAGATAAGGAAAAAATCAAAGGAGAAAAATCGATAGAAATTAAAAAAAGAATTAATGAAGCAAGAAAGATTCAAAATGAAAGATTTAAAGAACTGGCTCATATTCACAGTAATTCAGATATGAAAAATAGTCATTTAAAAGAATTTGCCAAATTAAGTGATGAGGCAAATTTACTTTTGAAACAGGCCGTAAATAAATTTGCTTTATCGGCTAGGTCTTATTTTAGATTAATAAAAGTATCGAGAACAATTGCCGATTTAGAAAATGCAGAAATAATTAAAGAATTTCATGTGGCGGAAGCGCTGCAATATAGAGTTAATGTTATTGAATAAAAAAAATGGATAAATATCAAAACTATAAAAAAGGAAAAAACGGCGAATTCATAGCCAAAGACTATTTAATAGACGGCGGATACGATCTATTAGAAATGAATTATAAAAATAAGATAGGCGAAATTGATTTAATTATGAAAAACGGAGACATGTTGGTTTTTGTTGAAGTTAAACTAAAAATTGGTGACAGATTTGGTTTTCCGGAAGAAATGATTGATAAGAGAAAGCTTTACCAAATTAAAAGGGTGGCTGAAAGCTTTTTGGTTTTAAAACCTCAAATCTCTAAGAGTTTTGAAAAATACAGGATAGATGCTGTTTGCGTGGTTTTGAATTATGAAAATAAAGTAGAAAGAATTAAACATTATGAAAATTTGTATTAGAAATGAATGAGTGGAAAAAATGGCCGATTAAGATAGTAAATAAAAATGATTTTCCTGATATTTTAAAGAAGATTAGTGACTGTCCAGAAAAATTGTTTTACAGAGGAGAATGGAATGATGAGATTTTTAAGAAAACTTTATCAATAGTTGGAAGTCGAAAAATGAGTCGTTATGGGCGAGAAGTTATAGGTAAATTTATGCCAGAATTGATTGGCCAAAAAATAACTATAATTTCAGGATTTATGTATGGGGTTGATAGTGAAGCTCATAAAAATTGCCTTGATTTGGGAGGAAAAACAATTGCAGTTTTAGGAAGTGGACTTGATGAATTGTACCCAACTGAAAACGATAAATTGTATACAGAAATATTGGAAAAAGGAGGCTTGGTTATTTCAGAATATGAGCCAAATTTTAAAGCAACTTTATGGAGCTTTCCTCAGAGAAATCGAATTGTATCGGCTTTGTCGACAATTGGAGTTTTGATTGTTGAAGCGGGATTAAAATCAGGGAGTTTAATTACGGCTAAGTTGGCCTTGAAACAAAATAAAAATATATTTGCGATTCCTGGCCAAATTGGTTTTAAAACTGCAGAAGGAACAAACTGGCTGATTCAAAACGGAGCGGCTAAAATGGTTGTCAGTGTTGGAGATATTTTAGGAAATTTTAGTCATTGTCCTGATCAAGGAAACTTATTTAAGGACTATAGTAATCTTTCAGAATTGGAGCAGCAAATTATTGCTGTTTTAGAGAATGAAGAAGTGACGGTTGATGAATTATGTCAAAAGATAAGAAAACCTATTAGTGAAATATCGACAACTATTTCTATGATGCTGATGAGAGATTTAATCGTTCAGGAAAACAATAAGATTTATTTGAGTTAAAGAAATGGAGCCCAGTTGGAAATTGGAGCAATATTGCCAACGACAAAATTGATTGAGTAAAGAAGAATGGCAGGAATAAGAATTAAGAAGATTATTTTTAGAGGTTTTTTATTTATTTTTTTAGCAAAGGCTAATAATAAAAAAGGATAAACTGGGGCGATATATCGGCTAATATCTCGATGGGCAACAAAAATGGTGGCAAAAGTAAAAACTAAAGGAAAAACGGCAACAATATCAAACTTGAATTTCTTGAATAATAAATAGATACCGTAAAAGGCGAATAAAAAGATGTAAACGATGTCTTCTAGCCAAAGAGAGTTGACCCAAGTGTTGTTACCCCAAAAAGCAGCATAAGGAATCCTGGTTATTAAATTATAATTGTCAGCACTGTTAAAATATGCCCAAAAATCCCCTGTTTGAACAAAATATAAATAAAACATACCAATAACTGTGATGGGAACCAAAATAAAAGAGAAATATTTTTTGAAGACTGAAACAAAATCTTTATTTTTAATTAATTCATAAATGGCCATAACTCCATAGGCAACGAACAAAAGAATACCTGGGCTTTTTAGGGTTTGAACAATGGCAGCAAAAATGGCTGAAATTAGATATTTACCTTTTTTAAAATAAAAAACGGAAGCAATGATGGTTGCTAAAAATAGGGATTCTGGGGCTCCAACTTGACGTAAAACAAATAATCGAGCTGGAAATAGTAGTAGAACAATTGATAGCCAAAAAGCTTTCTTCTCTTTCATGAAAAGCTTTGAAAATTCAAAAAAGATTAAACTTAGAAAAATAGAGCTAAAAAGAGTAGTCAAAAGCATGGCTTTTGTGGTGGTGGTGAAATTGGAAATTAGATTGATTAAAAGCGGATAGCCAGGTAAATGGGCCGGATAATATTTAGGTGAATTGTATTGAGGGAAATTTGTGGCAATACAATCGGTGTTGTAGCCACATTTAGCGATAACCATGTAGTTTGGGCCATCATAATTAGCAAAGACAGTTTCAAGGGAAACGTTGTTAAATCCAATTTTTCCAGGAATATTTAGATAAAAAATGAACCAAAAAGATAAGGAAAAAAGGATAGTTAGAGCAATCAGCTTTAAATGGTAGTTAAATTTGGTAAAATGCATCTAGTCAATTGTACAACATTTGGCCCTATCGTCTAATGGTTAGGACGGCAGATTCTCATTCTGTCAATCGGGGTTCGATTCCCCGTAGGGTCACTGATTATTTTTTGTGTATGCTTCCAATTCTTTCAAACCTATCTTAAATTCATCTGGTTTGTTTTTTTGATTATAGTCAAGTTCTGAAAGTATCTCTAAAACATTTACTAAATCTATATTTTCTATTGATTTATTTTTGTTCCAAAAACTTACATATAAAACCTGGTCTGCTAATGACGAAATTAAGTCAATTGATATTTTTTTTTCAAAAAATTGACTAATGGCAAATAAAACTATTTTTTTAGCTTTTAATTCGGTTATATCATCAAGGCTAAAACTATTATTTTTAAGATATTTATTAACTAATTTATTCATATTTTAAAATAGGATTAGTTGAAGCGTATATTTTAAATTGATAATATACGCTTCAACAGCTAAAGGGGTTTAAGATTTAGCGGTCGTAGGGATTTCCACGATTATCTGATGGGTAGTCTCTGTGTGAACCGGGGTGATTATTATCAGTGTCATGTATTCTTGATACATTTCCACGATCTTCATCCCATGAGTTGCGGCCGTGATCATCGTAATCCGTGTAGTGAATACTGCCATCACTATTAGGATGACCAGAACCACCACGGTTACCGTTTCCAGAATCATAAGGTCCGGGCATAATATTCTCCTTCCCAACAGAGCTTTTCTGTCAATTTTATTTAGAGATTTTTTGAGGAGATGTAAAATTTCTGAGTCGTTAATGTGCTATTTTTGTCTTAAACCCTAGCTGGTTAATTATAATACAAATTTATTATTTGTATAACTACTGGTTATATTCTCTATACGGGGAGTAATTGAATAGGATTTGTTAGCTTTGATATATCTTCAGCAAAGGTTTTGAAATAGAAGATGAGTTCAGATATAATTTGGTTCCCCTCCGGAAGGTCTGGGGTCACATAAATAAAAAATTATTTTTTTAAATTGGAAATATAATCAACGTAGTACTTTAGAACTGGAAATTGGAGTGGAAAAATTGTTTCTGGTTTATTTTCAATAATATTTCTTATTTCATTTATGGTTAGCCATTGTGGATCTTTTGCTTCAGTTAAATCCATTTTTATTTCGCCTTCAACCCTACACCTAAAAACGAAACCGATCCAAGGTAAACCATCTACTGTTTGAACAGCTTCTTGGCATAAAAAGGGTCTAAAAACTTTTGATCTGTCTTGTGGTCTATTCTCAGTAATTTCACTATGATAATCATCAATAATTTCAATTACGTCTAATCCTGTTTCTTCTTTTACTTCTCTTTTAAGAGAATCATAAACGTCTTCATATACATCAACTCCACCAGCTGGTATTTCTAGTAATCCTGTATACGCCGGACTAACAATTGGTTTCCATCTTGTTTGAAAAAAAACTTTTAATTCATTATTTTCAACTTTTTCAATAATGGCTGATATTATTGTTCTGGGTTTATCCATTTTTTTCTGCAATTAATTTAATAAAACTAGTTACACGATTATTAATCATTTCTGTATTCTGTTCAATAGACATTATTGACCATTTTACAGAATCACACATTTTTTTTATAAAATCAGGTGTCCATATTCTTCTTAAGTGACCATTTTCTTCATGATCAATTGCTAAATTGTTATCAATAATTTCACTTCTTTGTATTTTTTCATCGTCTAAAGACTTTCCCATTATCAATATTTTTGCTTCTGGTTTTAAATGATTATCAATTTTATTAATAAGATTCATTGTTTCTTCATCACCAATATGAAGTGATGATCTAGCATAAAATCCATCAAATAAATGACCTTCTATTGGTAGATCACTACAATTTATGTCGTGAAGAATTGGAACAATATTTTTAGAAACCATTTGTTTTTCAGCAATATCTCTTAATTGAATTAAAGCCACTTCTGAAAAATCTAAACAAAAAACTAAATGACCTTCAGATGCCCAATATCTAGCATCTCTACCATTACTAGAACCTATTTCTAGGATAGTTGAATTATTTTTAATTAATTCACCAAATTGAATTGCTGATTCGTTTGGATCAAATCTTAATATATCTTCTCGGCCACCAAATCCACCTCTTTCTGAGTGTTGTCTATTCCATAATTCTTTTTGATATTCAGAATTATGATTATTTTGTTGCTCCACAAATGACATTGTAGGAATATACCATGTTATTTATAAATGTCAATAATGATGTAAGTTTAGGTAAAATATGTATTTAGTGTGTATAGATACTACATAAAAACTGGTTATATTATTTATTATTTTGAAGTTTTTGAGGGTCACTTTTAAAAAGAAAAAGGGCACCAATTTTGCTTTAAAAAAAAAGCAGTATATGGTGCCCCGAAATGTATTTTTGGGTAGATGGTTGTTTGTGTTTTTTTTTATTGGGCTGTTTCAGTTTTTTCCTCAAAAGCTTGGGTGACGTCATCGTCTTCTATTTCGTCAACCAATTTTTTGAATGAAGAATTATCTGTAAGTGCGGCTGCATTATTTTCTTTAATGATTGTTTTTACCTGAGCAGTTATTGCGTCTGTTGCTTCAGTATCTCTTTCACTGGTGAGAGAAAAATTGTAAAAACCGAGACTTTCGTCATCTACGAGCTCTTTGATACTCAACATAATTGCCGGATCTTTGGTTAATTCGATAACTGCCTTTAATTTTACAAGGAAAGCCTGAGCAAGTTCATTTTGGTCATCTTTATTAAAATCATAGTTGGCATTAGCAATTTCTTCTGCAATTGCTTTTAGGGCTGCTACATCGTTTGATTCGCTTATCGCGGTCAAGATAGCAGTTTTAAACTGATTTAAAAAGGTCTTTTCAACATCCTCTTCTTCAATTGATTCAATTAAATCTTTTAAAGCATTAAGTTTTTTAAGATCTGCTTTTGCAATGACGCTCTTTAATTGGCCTGTGAATACTTGTTCAAGGTTTTCCAACTGGTCATCATCAATAACATCGCCGACACAGAGTCCGGTGTAAATCAATTCATTAAATTCTGTAAATGAATCGACATCTTCCACTGTTTGAATAATGGAAGTAACCTTGTTGTAGAAAGCCTGAGTAATCTCATTGTCATCCGTCTCTACAACATGGACGAATAACTGTTTTAACTCCTCCGCAGTAGTAGCCTCACTAATAGACTGCAACAATGCTGTTTTTTCCATAAAAAACCATCTCCTAATTTATTCTCTATTCTCATCGAGAACAGGAATATAAAGTTGCGAAACTACATATTTCTATTCTCAATGGATAGATTTTTTAAAGTGCAATTTTTAAATTAAATAGCTTATTACTTAATTTAATTAATTCAGTCAGGATTTTATCAATACAATTGATCTAAGTCAAAATATATATTATCTATTAACAACTTCTTTTTTAGGTTCTAGTTTCAAAATCAAAAAATATGATATTATAGGCAACATTATCAGAAATAGCTTTTGAGAAATGTATTGTTCTTTAAAAAAATATTAAAGATGGAATAGGATCCCAAGAGAATATAAAAATTTTTATATTTTGTTTGGATCTTATTCCAAAAAGGAATTCGATTACACTAAAAAAAAAGGAGTGATTTTGATTATGTTAGATCAAAAAGACTTGGTTGCTGAGGGCAAGACAAAAAGGATATATAAAACAGAAGATTCGGGAATAGGAATATTCCAATCAAAAGATGATCTTACAGCTGGAGATGGAGCAAAACACGATATTTTGTTGGGAAAGGCAGTATTGGCCAACAATACAACATCTAATGTTTTTCGTTTCCTTAGATCGTGCGGATTACCGGTTTCATTTATTGAACAAATTGATGAAACGAGCTTTCTGGGCGAGTTATGTGAGATGATTCCCTACGAAGTGGTGGTAAGAAGAAAAGCTTATGGCTCTTATTTGACTGGCTACCCTTATCTTTCGAAAGGTCATGTTTTTCCAAAACTTGTTGTTCAACTGTTTTTAAAAACATCAGGAAGAAAATGGGGTGAATTGGATTTACCAGTAGACGATCCATTAATGATTATCAGTGAGGATGGAAAAAGTGCTTCTTTGTATAATCCAAAACAACCGATTGATGGCCAAACACCTTTTGCTGTGCTCGATGATTATCCTCTAAAAAATTTGCCGAATGAAATTGAAAAAATGAAGGAAATTGCTATTCGGGCTTTTTTGGCTTTGGAAAAAGCATGGCAGATTTTGGGTAAGGAAATAATAGACTACAAAGTTGAGTTCGGATTCAATCTTAAAAAAGAATTGCGTTTAGCTGATGTTATTGATGCTGACTCTTGGAGAGTTCTTGATAATGACGGCGGGCATTTAAGCAAACAAGGATACAGAGAAGGGCAGACTTTGGAAAAAGTTAAAGGTAAATATGAACTGGTGGCCGAATTGACCAGTAGATTTTCTTTGCCTAAGCAACAAATAATCCTTTGGAGAGGTTCTGAATCTGACGATTTTACTGTTTTTGCTGAAGCAATTACAAGATCTGGCTGCTTGAATAGTGTTAATTTAAAAATGGTGACTTATTCTCTTCACAAACAACCAGTTATTGCTTGTAATGAATTAACTAAACTTGTACAAAATTGTCCTGAATCAATAATTATTTCTTACATTGGAAGAAGTAACGGCGCTGGGCCAACATTATCAACACAAATAAGTGTTCCTGTAATTACGGTTCCGGCAACATTGGCTGAACTTTCTGACGACGTTTGGTCATCACTCAGAGCACCAAGCCAAACACCGGTAATGACAATACTTGAACCAACAAATGCAGTTTTAGCAGCACTCCAAATCCTGGCGATCACAAATCCAGCAATCTATATGCAGATTAGATTTATCCAGGAAAAGCGACTTTCTAACTCTTTAATATTAAGTTAAACAAAAAAGGCTTCGAAGAGATTATAAATTTAGGTTTAAACCTAGTTTATAACCACACTCGGGGCCTTCTTTTTTAGATATAATTAATCTTATAATATTTTTATTTATGATATAATAGGCCTGTTCTCTTCTTGAACTTTAAAAAATAAATGAATGGAGTGTGTTTTAATGATAAAATTCAAATCCACTATAGTCGCAGAGATAATTTCTGAGGCTATTATACTGTCTACCCCGCTGATAGAAGCTATCGGTGGTAAGGAAAAAGGTATTGCGATTGTGGTAACCAACCCAAATATTAAATTTGATCCAAATGCTACTGACGACGTCAATTTTGACGAAGTTGCTTGGGTTAAAAGAGAAATTGGTTTGACTACAGATAAAAGGCGTAAGTACGCTTTAGCAAAGGCATTTTACTCTTGGAAAAGCGGAACCCCTTCAAAATATGCAGCAACCAACCCTGAAGTTCTTTCAGACGGCGATTGTATTTGGGGAGGAAGCCATCTAATAGATTTAGGATCTGGTTATTCTCTTGTTGTGGCCGTATCCGGGATGAAAGAATGCGAAGATGAATTTATCTCAAAATTGATTATCAACGCAATTCAAATGATCTTAGGAAGAAAAGTGGCTGCACTAAAAGAAAGCGACAAATTGTCAGCTATTGTTTAATTAACGATTATTCCATTCAAGAAGAGAAAAAAGGCTTCGAGTTAATTTTTTTAGGTTTAAACCTATTAATTTTATCTCGAGGCCTTATTTTTTGTTAAAAATGTGTAAAATTGGATATGGAAGTTAGAATTGAAGAATCTTGGAAAAAAGCATTAGAAAATGAATTTAATAAAGAATATTTTTCTAAGTTGACTGAATTTGTAAAATCTGAATACAAAGAGACGATGATTTATCCTCCAGCTAGGTTTATTTTTAATGCTTTTGATTTAACTCCATTTGATAAAGTCAAAGTGGTAGTTTTGGGACAAGACCCATATCATGGACCAAATCAAGCAAATGGATTGGCTTTTGCTGTTAATAAAGGGATTACATTGCCACCATCGCTGGTTAATATTTATAAAGAGATTAAAAGTGATTTAGGGCAACCGCCAGAAAATATAAATGGTGATTTAGAAAACTGGGCAAAACAGGGAGTCTTGATGCTTAATGCAACTTTGACAGTCCGAGCTAAAACACCTGGATCTCATCAGAATAAAGGATGGGAAGAATTTACTGACGCAGTAATTAAAACTCTTTCTGATAAAAAAGAGCGCTTGGTTTTTATATTGTGGGGTAATTATGCCCAAAGAAAGGGAGCTGTTATTGATGAATCAAAACATTTAGTAATCAGATCAACTCACCCATCCCCTTTTTCTGCTTATAATGGGTTTTTTGGATCAAGACCTTTTTCTAAATGCAACCAATATTTGATCTCAAATAAAATTGAGCCAATAAAATGGTGATTTTATTTAATACTCACTAATTCAACTTCAAAAATCAAAGTTGCTTTTGCAGGAATAACTCCAGGGATACCGTTTTCACCATAGGCCATTTGATAAGGAATAGTTAGCTTTCTTTTTCCACCAATTTTCATTCCAGGAACACCTTTGTCCCAACCTTCAATTACTTGACCAACACCTATTTTAGTTTCAAATGGTTGACCTCGATCATAAGAACTGTCAAATTTTGTGCCATCTTCAAGAGTTCCTTTGTAGTGCATGGATACAATATCTCCAGATTTAACTTCACGGCCAGTGCCGACTTGTGTATCTTCGATTTTAAGTTCAGTTGTCATAGGTTTATTTGGTGTAGGTGTAATTAATAATTGATTTTTATTATCGCTTTGATTTTGATTTGGATTTTTTGATAATAACATATAAAGGCCAACAATAGCTCCTATTATTAGGATAACTGTAATTATTTTTTTCATGTTTTTTTATATAACGAATTTTCCAGATTTATAAAGTGTGATTTCTTTACCGTTTTTGAGAGTGGCGGTGACAGTTCTGTCGCTAGTGGCAATGATGTCAGTATGAACAGCCGAATCATTAAAACCAAAGTCTTGCCAATCTTTTTCGGTTAATTTATTCATTTTTTTGGAATAGGTGTCTTTGTAGGCTGATCCAAGAGCAATATGAGTATTACCAAAAGCTCCACCAAAATTTTCATCAAAAAGAGTTTCAGCCATAAACTTATCTATTTTGGAAAAACGCTTGTCGGTTAGAGAAAATTCTCCTATTTTATCGGAGTTAGTGACATTAATTAATTGCTTTAAAAATTTTTCACCTTGATCGGCTTTGGCATCAACAACTAATCCATCTTTGAATGTTAACTTGATATTTTTAATTAAATTACCATGACGATAAAGAGGTTGATCAAAGAAAATATAGCCATTGGTTTGACGCCAATCTGGTGAAGTGAAAATTTCAAAACTAGGAATATTTCGACCGCCACCTCCAAGCCATTGACGATTTTCTCCTATAACAATATTTAGGTCTGTGTCTTTGGCTTTAATATTAACTTTAACAATTTCTAATTTATTTAATTTATTTCTTATTCGTTCTGAACTGGCTTGAATTTGACGCCATTTTTCGACTGGATTTGGATGATTTAAAAAACAGGCTTTAATAATTTGTTGCCAATATTGTTTGAGAGTTAAATTAGCTTCGCTAGCGGCTGCTTGGGTGGCATAAAGACCAATAGTCCATGTTAGTTTACCTTTATTTTCTTTGGCATCACGCCAATCTTTGTAAGGTTTAAATACAGAACTTCTTTCCATTATTTTTTGAGGATCAATACCCTCTAATTCGTGAAGATTTGTTTCAGCTAAAATCATTAAAAAATGATCGGCTTGTTGGACTCGGCCTTTTAGAAAGGCTGATGGAAAAAAAGCTAATTGATCGGGATTGGCCATTTCAAAAAAAGTTCTTTCCATTGAATCAGGTAAATATTGAATCATGGCATGAGCGCCAGCTTTTAAAACTGACTTTTGGAGAGACATTAAAAGAGGTTTGGCGCTTTCTGGAACTTGAAGAAAAACTACTTCATTTTTTTTAATTCCCTTACCGCTATTTAGGGCAAAATTAACTAGAACGTCAGCGTATTTGTCTAAGATTTCAGAGGATGGTTGATACATATTTTATATTAACAAAAAAATTTATAATCGCCACGAGCATCAAAGGAGACATTTTTAGCAACTTCAATGATGATTTGATGACACATCTCTGGAATAGTCTGTCCAGGATAGTCTTTAGTAGGATCAATTAATTTATTGGCTTTAAAAATAACTAACTTTTCTGATGGAGGAGAAGAAAAAGCTTTAATAAATTCTGGAGTTGGTTGATGTTTATCAGGATCGATGACTTTGTATCCACCATCAATTCCACAAGGAATTATAAGACTGTTTTTCTTGACCATTCTGGTTAGGGCTTCATCTTTGTCTGTTGCCTTAATTCCATTTATTTTGTTTGTTTCAAGATTAACTCGACCACTATTAAGTGTGCCTTCTAATGGAGTGATAATTAGACAGCCACCTTCATGCATAGCTCTCACTAAAGTTTTTAAATTAGAACAATTTTCTTCCTCCATTTTTGGAGTGATTTTTTGCTTGTATTTTGGATGATTTCTGTCACTTTCTCTAACAATTCCCAACATAGTTAAATGGGAATCATTATAAACTGATTTTCTGCTTTCAAAAATAGCACCAATATTTGATTCGACTGCAGGTGCGGAATAAATTAAAAAAGAAGAAATTTTCTCACCGGTGACTTGGTTTAATTCCTGACAGAATTTACGTTCAGCCTCGAGCTCAAAATAACTCTGATGAGTGGTTACTAAGGTAACTATTCTATTATCTTTTGTAATTGAGTCGGCTATTTTTGAATATAGCTCTTGAGGAACCTGAAAATCCACCATGCTGTCACAAGCTTGACTAAATTTTTCTGGCGATATCCTTGAAAGAAATTCCACAGGATTTGGGGATAATCTTTCTATAGACATTAATTTTTATGATTAACCGTTGATGATGGATAAAATTTCATCACGTTTTTGTTCCATCAATTCTTCGGTATTAGCCTCAAGGTTTAGACGAAGAAGAGGTTCTGTATTTGATGAACGAACATTAAAACGCCATTCACCCATTTCAAAAGTAATACCATCCATACGTTCGATTGGAGAAATTACATTAGGCCCATAAGTGGATTCAATGTTGGCTAAAACTGTTGGAACATCGGCGACTTTAGAATTTATTTCTCCAGAAATGTGATATTTGGAAAACATTTCATCGATGATAGTTTCTAGAGGCTTGTCTGTTTTTGATAAAAAGTCTAAAAGATAAGCAAAGGTTACTAAACCTGTGTCACATAAAAAGAAATCTTTAAAATAGTAGTGACCAGAGACTTCTCCACCAAAATATGCACCTTCTGCTTTCATTCTGGCTTTAATATGGGTGTGTCCAACTCTGTTGGCAAAGGCTTTACCACCACAAGCAACTATGGTTTCTGGGACAACTTTTGAAGCGCGAATATCGTAAACAATTCCGCAGCCTGGATATCTTTTAATGAAATATTCAGCTAAGATGGCAGTCATGAAATCACCAGGAATGAAACGACCTTTTTTATCAATAACAAAAAAGCGATCACCATCTGGATCAAACATAATACCTAAATCCCCACCTTCAGCAGGAACTTTTTTTTGGATTTCGATTCGGTTTTCAGCTTGAAGAGGGTCACCTCCATGATTTGGAAAATTACCGTCAATTTCCCAATACATTGGAACGAAATTAATCATTGGTAATTTTTGAGAAGCTATTTCTAGAAAAGGTCCGATCATGCCATTGGCGGTATCGGCAAAAACTTTGAAATTTTTGATTGAATTAATATCAATGAGGGATAAGACATAATCGACAAATTCTTGTCGAACATTTTGAGTTTCAATAACTCCTGGAGTGGCTGAATCAGCAGGTAAATCATCATTCAAAATATATTCTTTTATTTCTTTAATTCCAGCATCTCCAGATAGTAATTCTGGAATTTTTTTGACCATTTTAAAACCAGTGTATTCTTTTGGATTATGACTGGCAGTGACAGTAATTCCTGGAAGATCTCTGGTTTGACAAGCATAATAGAAACTATCTGTGGAAGCTAAATCAATATCAATGACATTCACTCCGACACTAATTAATCCTTTAATTAAGGCTTCTTTCATTGAAAGACCAGAAACTCGACCGTCGCGACCGACAACAACTTTACTTGGGAAATTTAAATATTTAGCAAAACCTCGACCTATTTTTTCAGCTAACTCCTCGTTCGCTTGAATTGGATAAACAGCACGAATATCATATGATTTGAAGATTGATGTGTCTATGTTCATAATCAGATAATAACACAAATCCCTCTAAATCTCCCTTTGACAAGGGAGACTTTAACTCACTTTTTTGATAAAATTGGATATGGATCAAATTAAATACGATGATTTCGCCAAAGTTGAATTTAAGATTGGAGAAATCAAAGAAGCTATTAAGGTTGAAGAGTCAGAAAAGCTATTAAGACTCCAAGTTGATTTTGGTGAAGAAAAAGAAAGAACTATTTTTTCTGGAATTGCTAAATCTTATAATCCAGAAGAATTGATCGGCAGAAAAACAATTTTTGTGACTAACGTGATTCCTAGAAAAATTATGGGTGAATTATCAGAAGCGATGATTTTTGCGGCTGAAAACGATGGCCAAATTTCTATTTTGGAAATGGATAAGGATTTGCCTAATGGTTCAAAGGTTTTTTAAATAAAATGATTGAAGCTAATTATCAAACTATTAAAAATTGGATTGAAAAAGCTTGTTTTGGTTTGGATTTAAAAGTTGATGAAAATAATATTAAATTGGAACATCCAAATGATTATAAGTTTGGTGATTTGTCGACTAATGTTGCAATGGTTTTGGCCCGCCAAAAGCTAGCGCAATTAGGCGGACAGGCTAAAACCCCAATAGATTTGGCTAATAAAATAAAAGAGGAATTAGAAAAGACAAAGGATTCAATTGAAATTATTGAAAAAATTGAAGTGGCTGGAGCTGGTTTTATTAATATTTATTTAAAGAATGAATTTTTAATTAAATTGGCGGAAAAAATAAATTACGAAATTGAATTTAAAAATGATTTAAGTGAGTATGGTGAGAATAAGACAATGGTGATTGATTATTCAGCGCCAAATATTGCTAAACCTTTTGGAATTGGACATTTGAGATCGACTAATATCGGACAGGCAATTTACAATATATATAGAATTTTAGGATGGAACTGTATTGGTGATAATCATATCGGTGACTGGGGAACTCAATATGGAAAGTTAGTGGCAGCAATTAAGCTCTGGGGCGATAAAGAAATAAGTGACATGACAATTGAGGATTTGGAAAAGCTTTATGTCAGATTTCACAAAGAATCAGAAACTGACGAAACTTTGATAGATCAAGGTCGAGAATATTTTTCAAAATTGGAAAATGGTGATCAAGAAGCTAGAGAAATTTGGCGAAAATGTGTGGATATTTCTTTTAGAGAATTTGACAAGGTATATAACCTACTGGGAGTAAAAATTGATTATGTTCACGGCGAAGCTTTTTATCAAGACATGCTTGCTGATGTGACAAAGGAAATTATTAAAAAAGGAATAACTAGTGAAAGCGAGGGAGCAAAAATTATTGAATTTGATAATATGCCTCCAGCAATGTTGCAAAAATCTAATGGAACAACTACATATTTCACTAGAGATATGGCAACTATTAAATATAGACTTACTGAATGGAAACCAGACTTGATGATTTATGAGGTTGGAGTTGATCAGGATTTGCATTTTAGACAAGTGTTTAAAGCAGCAGAAATGATGAATTGGGTGCCAAAGAACGGATTTGTTCATGTGGCTCATGGATTGATTAGATGGAATACCGGTAAATTTTCAACCAGAAAAGGAGATACTATTCATTTATCTGATGTTATAGAAAAAGCCATAGAAAAGGCAAAAGAAATTGCTAATAAAAGTTCTGTGGGTAAGGAATTGAGTGCAACTGAAAGAGATGAGATGGTTAATGCGGTGGCAATTGGTGCTGTTAAATTTAATGATTTGTCTTCAGACCCAAGAAGAGATGTTATTTTTGATTGGGATAAAGTGATGAGTTTAGAAGGAGACTCTGGCCCATACCTACAATACACTTACGCCAGAGCTATGAGTGTTTTAAGAAAGACTCAAGTTAAGGAACAGAAAAATGTAAATTCAATTCCAGAATCTTTGAATGATGAAGAATTAAATTTAATTAAGGAATTCTATAAATTTGAAGAAAAGATTATTGAAGCATCACAAAGATATTCTCCAGCGGTTATTGCTGAGTATATTTTGAGTGTGGCTAGAAAATATAATGAGTTTTACGCTAAAAACAGAATTATTGACCAAAAAGAAGAAGACTTTAGAGTATTCTTAACACACACTACTGCTAGTGTTTTGAAGATGGGACTTCACCTACTTGGAATCAAGACGATTGAAAGAATGTAATATTAAAATCCCTCTGTCTTTCAGACATCTCCCTTTGAAAAAAGGGAGAGATTTTATTTAAATATTTTTTTGTAGATTTCGTCGTAGTGAGAAACTGGAATAAACTTGATATCTTTTTTCACTTCCTTTGGAATTTCGACTAATGATTTAGTGTTATCTTTTGGAATGAAGATGGTTTTTAATCCAGCGCGATGAGCAGCAATAGATTTTTCTTTAAGACCACCAATTTCAAGAATGTTTCCACGAATGGTTATTTCTCCGGTCATACCAATATCTCTAGGCATAGCAACACCTTTTAGGGCTGAAACTAGAGCAGTGGTTATGGCACCACCAGCACTAGGACCATCTTTTGGGGTGGCACCTTCTGGAACATGGATGTGAATATCAATCTTGTGAAAATCTTGCTTGATTCCAAATTTCTTGGCTTGACTACGAACATAAGATAATGCGGCTTGGCAAGACTCTTTCATGACTGAACCTAATTTTCCAGTTAGGATTAAGTGGCCTTTACCAGGCATAATATTGACTTCAATAAAGAGAATATCTCCGCCAACTGATGTCCAAGCAAGACCAGTAGAAATACCAACTTCATCTTTCTTACCTTTTAGAGATGAGGTGTATTTTTCAGGTCCTAATAATTTTTTAATAGTAGTTAAATTATTAAGGTCAATTTTTTTAGAATTACCAGCGACAATTCTTTTGGCAACTTTTCTGAACAAACTAGCGAAAGTTCTTTCAAGATTTCTGACACCGGCTTCTCTGGTGTAATTTTCAACTATATATTTAATAGTTTCGTCTTTGATATCAACTATATCTTTAGTTTTTAAACCATTGGCTTCAAGTTCTTTTTTTATTAAATATTGTTTAGCGATGTTGAATTTTTCTTCTACAGTGTAGCCAGAGAAATTGATTATTTCTAATCGGTCTCTGAGCGGACCAGGAATGGTGGAAAGATTATTACCGGTTAATATAAAGAACACTTTTGATAAATCCATTGGAAAATCAAGATAATGATCACCAAAATCTTTGTTTTGTTCAGGATCGAGAGTTTCAAGAAGAGCGGCTGATGGATCACCACGATAGTCGGAGCCAATTTTATCAATTTCGTCTAACATGAAGACAGGATTCATAGATTTGGCATCTTTTAAGCCTTTGATGATTCTTCCAGGCATAGCACCGACATAGGTTCGGCGATGACCACGGATTTCAGCTTCATCACGAATACCACCAAGAGAAGCTCGAACAAAACTTTTACCCATGGCTTTGGCGATGGATTTACCAAGAGAGGTTTTACCAACACCTGGAGGGCCGATGAAACATAAAATATTAGCGGTTGAAACTACTTCATCACCTTTCTTTTTGTCTTTATTTTTTAAATTTAAAACGGCTAAATATTCTAAAATTCTTTCTTTTACATCTTTGATACCAAAGTGATCTTGATCAAGAATTTTACTGGCTTTGGTTAAGCTGTTGTTGGATTCACTGTATTTACCCCAAGGTAATTCAACTACGGTTTCTAGATAAGTTCTGATATAGCTGGATTCTGGAGCCATAGCACCCATTTCTTCAAGTCGATTAAGTTCTTTTAAAACTTTTTTCTTGATTTCTTTTGGAATGTTTAATTTTTTAATTTTTTGTTCTAAATCACCAAATTCGTTATCACCTGTTTTTCCTAGTTTTTTTAATTCTTTTTCAATTTGACGTTTTCTTTCTTCTAAAACGTTTCTTTTTATACCGGTATTAAATTTTTCTTGAGTTTTTTCTTCGATTGATCTCTCTAATTCAGCAACTTTCATTTCTTGTGAAAGATATTCAGTGGCTGTCTTAAGTCTTTGACTAACTAAGAGAGTTTCTAATAATATTTGTTTTTCAGGAATTTTGGCTTCAACAGAAAAACAAACTTGATCGGCAAGATCACTGCTGGAGACACCACTGCTGAGCTGCATCATGGCAGGCAAATCAAATTGACGACCCATAGCAAAAGCTTTTTTTAATTGGCTTAAAAGAGCTTGAGCGTTTTGTTGAATTTCAGCGACTGATTCATTGACTACAGGAAGATCGACATATTCAACAACTGTAAAAGGATCTGATTGAACAATGTTGGTGATGTTTACACGAGAAATACCTTTGACGATGGCATGGAGAGTACCGTCATTTTGGAGGATGTGTTCAATTTTAGCTAAGACACCAACTGAATAAAGATCATTTATTCCTGGTTTCTCGACTTTTGAATTTAGTTGAGTGGTAACAATAACTAATTTATTAGTGTTGTCGTAAGCGTTTAACAAAGAATTCATTGATTCTTTGCGTCCAAAAAATAAGGAAGTTTCCACTGATGGGAATAAAACCAAATTTCTTAATGGAATTAAAGGTAATATTTTTCTCACTGGCTGAGTAGATTTTTGATTATCTTTATTGTTAATATCTGGCATATTTAGCAGTCTATCACTCGGTTTGCTAAGTGTCAATTTGTTGATGATAGTCTTTCTATTTTACCTGGAGAATTTAGATTGACAATGACTTAAATAAAATTTCAAAAAAACTGGTAGAATATGAGGAATGCGAAAAATAATTGATAATAAAATTAAATTTGGAAGAGTGGTTATTGTTGGCCGACCTAACACAGGAAAGTCAACTTTAATAAATGCACTTATGAGCCAAAAAGTGGCGATCACTTCCCCACTTCCACAAACTACTAGAAAAAACACCAGAGTTATATTTTCTGACGAAAGAGGAAAAATAATTTTCTCTGATACTCCAGGAATTATTAATAAAATTAATGACTTGGTTGGAAAAAGAGTTAACACTGAAGCTCCAAAGGAAACTGGAAGAGCAACTGTTTTGATTTGTGTGGTTGATATTTCTAGACCAAAAAGTGAAGAAGAAAATAAGGTGATTGGTTTAGTAAGAAAATCTGATGCAAAAAAGATTTTGGTTTATAACAAAATGGATATTGCTATTGGAACTAAAGACCATTTTCCAGAATATAACTATTTAGAGGATGAATTCGATAAAGTTATTACTATCAGTGCTATTAAAGAAAAGAATATAAAAGGTTTATTGGAATTAATTTTTGAATTATTACCAGAACAAGATATAACTGACGTTGAAAATAATATTGAAGTAATGGAATCTGGTGACAAAATAAAAATAAGCTTAAGTTCTAAGGAATATATTGCAGAAATAATTAGAGAAAAAACCTATTTGTTTTTAAGAAAAGAAGTCCCTTATTCAGTTAATGTTGAAGTTGACTCAGTTCAAGATAAAAAGAAATTGATTTTAATAAAAGCAACTATTTATACTACTGCAGACCGATATAAGAAAATGATAATTGGTACTGGTGGTAAAAAGATTAAAGAAATAGGTTACAACGCCAGAAAAGAATTAGAGTTAATGTCTCAAAGAAAAGTGTTTTTAGAGCTTAATGTTCAAATAGATAAACACTGGCCAGAAAGAGATATTGCCAGATAAAGAGCTTTTTATTGACAGTTAAATTTAATTCTATTAGACTTAATTGTTATATAAATTTCAAAAGGAGTTTAAAATGTCATCAAAGTCAGGAAAAATATTAATGGCAGGTTTGATCGGAGCACTTGCTGGAGCAATTGGTGGATTATTATTGGCACCAAAATCAGGTAAAGAAACTAGAAGTGACTTAATTAAATTAAGAGATAGTATTAGAGATCAAATAAAAAACACTGTTGAAGAAACTGAATCTAAGGTTATTGAGGTTTTTGGCCAAGCTACAAAAGAAGCTACTGATAAATATAAAGAAATAAGAACTGCTGTTATTGATAAAGTTGCCGCATTGAAAGCTGCTGGTAATGAAATCGATAAAGAAAAGTATGCTGCGGTTGTGGAGAAGGTTGTTGATGATTTTAGTGATGACTTAATTGCATCTAAAACCAGCGTGATAAAAATGGCAACTCAACTTAAGAAAGATTGGGAAAAGATTAAGAAAGTCTTAGTCTAAGGTTTGAGAAATAAGCTCGTTAAGCTTTTTAATGCTCTCAGTGTCTAGAATGGATACTGAGAGTTTTGCTTTTATGAGGTTGTGAATCTTTTTAGCTTCTTTTGGATCTAACATATCAGATTTAGTTAAGAGAATTATTTCTGGCTTTTCTGCTAATTTAGAACTGTAGTTGATCAATTCCTGACGAACAGTTTGATAATCCTTTAAAGGATCTTGAGATTCAGCGGAAACACAATGAATTAAAAGACTGGTTCTTTCGACATGTTTTAAGAATTTAACACCTAAACCCTTACCATCAGCAGCTCCTTCGATTAATCCTGGAATATCAGCGATAATGTGGCCTCCTCTGGTTACTCCAAGGTTTGGTTCAAGAGTGGTGAAAGCATAGTTGGCTACTTTAGCTCCAGCGGTAGTTAACTCGTTTAAAAGACTGGTTTTACCGGCATTAGGAATACCAATTAAACCGACTTGAGCGATTAATTTTAATTGTAAAAATAAATTTTTCTTTGGAGTTTTAAAACCTTTTTGACATTCGAGTGGAGTTTGATTAGTAGAAGATTTAAAGAAAGTATTTCCATGTCCACCACTTCCACCTTTGGTCATTAAAACTCTTTGACCAACTTCGGTAAATTCTACTGAAGTACCATTGTCATAAGTTGCTAAGGTTCCAACTGGGATATAAATAATTAGATCTTCACCGTTTTTACCGCTACATTTGTTTTGACTTCCAGCAACACCGTCTTCGGCTGAATAAACTTTTGCATGTCTAAATTGACTTAGTTTACTAATGTCATTGACTGCTTCAAAATAGACACTGCCACCCCTACCACCATCGCCACCATCTGGACCACCTTTTGGTCTCCAAGCATCGGAATAGAAATGGACAAAACCATCACCACCATTACCACCTTTGATATTAATTCTTACTTCGTCTATGAGCATGTAGGTATTATACCTTATTTAACGACAGTTTGTGGCTAATTGACCACAAGCAGCATTAACACTTTGACCAAAAGATCGGCGGATTGAATAATTGACTTTAGTTTTTTCTAAAACTTGAACAAAATTATCAAAAGAACTTTGTAAACTAGGTGTCATTCCGCCAGCAACTGGATTTAAAGGAATTAAATTTAGATAAAATAATCGATTTGATCTAATGAATTTGATAATTGCTGTTAATTCGTCTGGCGTGTCATTAATGTCTTTCATTAGGGCATATTCGAAGAAAATCTGACGGTTGGTTTTTCTGGTGTAATAGTCACAAGCATCTTTTAATTGATCTAGTGAATATTTTTTAGCAATAGGCATGATTGACTCACGAGTTTTTTGAATGGCGGAGTGAAGTGAAACGGCTAAGTTGTATTGCATTTTAAGATCGGCAAATTCGATGATTTTATCGACAACACCAGCAGTGGAAATACTGATTTTTCGGGCACCAATGTTTAAACCTGTTTCTGAATTTATGGTTTTTAAGGCTTCGATGACATTATCCCAATTTAAGAAAGGTTCTCCCATTCCCATCAGAACAATTCGGCCAACATATTTAGGAAATAATTTTTGGTTCCAAAAAAGAACTTGATCAACGATTTCTTCTGGAGTTAAATTTCTGATTAATCCCATCTTACCAGTGGCACAGAATTTACAAGCTAAAGGACAACCGACCTGACTGGAAACACAAACTGTTAACCATTCATCATAATTCATTAAAACTGATTCTATTTTTTGACCATCCTGTAATTCCAAGACGGCTTTTTCTGTTTGATCGTCTTTAAAGATATCGGCTGATTTGATTGAGGAAAAATGAACTTTCTTGGATAATGCTTTTCGTAAATCAAGGGAAATATCAGTCATTTGATCGAAATCAGAATAACGACCGGAAAAATAATTCTTGACTATTTGTCGATAGCGAAAAGGCGGAAAATTTAGAGAATCTAGAGTTTTTTGTAGAAGAGAAAGATCCATTAATTATGCCTTATTGATGGCAGAAACATAGTCTGCTTTTTGATGGAAACCAATAATAGTTTCTTTAATTTCACCATTTTCAAAAAGGACAACCATAGGAATAGAAGAGACGTTATAATCCATTGCTAATTTTTGCTCTTCATCAACATTTATTTTTCCGACTTTAACAATTCCTTCCATTTCAGTGCTAATTTCTTCCATGACTGGAGTTAGCATTTGGCAAGGACCACACCAAGGTGCCCAAAAGTCGACAATGACTTTACCTTTAAAATCTAAGACTTCAGATTGAAAATTTTGTTGGGTTAAATTAATCATAGTTATTATTGAATTATACTTTATTTTGATTTAACTAGTTTAGCTGTGTAAATAATTTGTCTTAAAACGCCGTCTGCTCCCTCAATTTGAGTGGAACCGGAAAGAGCCACATATTGAGCTAAGTAATCAGACATAGCGGTTTTTAATTCTTTAATTTGACCTTGAAAATCACCTATTTTTTCGACTAAATGAGATGATTCTGGCTTAGCCATGACTTTTTGTTTAGCGATGGTTTTAATCTTGGCTAATTTGGCGGCTTCATGAGCAGCTTCTTGATATTCAGTGTCATTTTCTAAAATGGCATCAAGCATTGATTTCTGTTCTTTATATTCTTTATCTAGAATTTCAAAACGAGAAGTTGAGCTATTAATTAGTGATTCAACACTGAGAAGGTTTAGAGCTTGATTAGTATCATTAGTCATACCGTTTAACTTTATCAATTTAAGAATTCGCCTTCAAGCGCCAAAAGCTCTTCAACTGAATTTAACCTGACTAATTTTGATCTTAATTGTTTGGCATTGACTAAGCCTGATGCATAAAAGAGAAAATTTTTGCGAAGACTGTCAAAACGACGATTAGGAAAAACTCTGGCAAAAAGTTGAGCGTGAAGAAGCATGGCGGAGAATCTTTCTTTTGGGGTGGCAATATGATCGATAAAAGCCCAAGGGTTGCCACAAGCCGCTCGACCAATTAAAACGCCATCTACGCCATATTTTTTGGCAAATTCTATGGCTTGAGCTTTTGATTCGATATCACCATTACCGAATATTTTTGTTTTAGTGTTTTTTGCTAAATCAACAACTTTTTGGATTTCATTCCAATCGGCAATTCCAGCATAACCTTGTTTTAGAGTGCGACCATGAATGGTAAGGAAATCTAGATCTTGAGCCAATAAAATTGAAGCCCAAGACTCAATAATTGATTCACTGGTTCCAAGACGAGTCTTTACAGAAAGAGTTGGTTTAAAACCCTCCGCCCTTTGAGCACCTCCCTTGACAGGGAGGCTTTTTATACCTGAATATTTTTTATTATGTTCAATAACATCAAGTGTTTTTTTATTAAGGCCGATGTCTGTGATTTTAACTTTGTTGTTAAACCAGTCATCAATCCCCTTTTTAACTGCTTGGATTATTTCAACGGCCAAATCTGGTTTGGCAATTAGAGCGGCTCCACTGCCATTTTGGGTGACAGTTTTAGCCGGACAACCCATGTTTATGTCAACACCATTAAAACCGAGTTCGCATAGGATTATGGCTGATTTATAAAAACTTTCCGGATCTTTACCAAATAATTGACCAACGATTGGACGTTCTTGAGGTGAAAATAAAAGAGTGTCATAAAGCTTAACACCGCCATGACTTAAGCCTTCGGCGCTAACGAATTCGGTAAAAAATAAATCAGGGGCACCAATTTCAACTTGAAGGAGTCGAAAGGCTTCATCAGTTATGCCATCCATTGGGGAAAGGGCAACAATTGGATTTAAATCATCCGTCTCTTCGAGCCATCTCTTTTGGCAGAGTGACTTGTTTTTTTTATTTAATGACATTTTATTATCTGGTTTTTTTTGATTTGGCAGCAAACTTAGAACCAACTTTTTTACCAAAAGTTCTGGATTCAAAAACACTTTGACGAACATGATTGTATTTAGTTGATTTCTTTTCTGGGTTTTTACCGGCTGCTGCTCGAGCTGGACCACCACCGCCTCGGCGAGTTGGTCTCCAAGGACCGACAACTGGTTTTTTACCAGATCGAGGAGTAATACTTTTTGGATTTACAGGTTTAATTTCGACTTCAACTTTATCACCAGTGTTGTGTTCAAAAGCGCTGATATGTCGACCTTTATATTTTTGACCTAAAGCTTCTTCATGGCGAATTCTACCTTCTTCGGTTGTGTATGGATCTGGTTCGGCATAATCAACAATGATAGTTCTTTCATCAATTCGGGAACCATGATATTTTTTCTTGGCTTTAACTGCATCTGCTTCATTTTCGTATTCAATATAAGCCATACCTCGGCTTCGATTCCAACGATTTTTAATTATTTTTACAGAGATAACTTTTCCTTCGGTCACGAAAAGAGTTAGGAGGTCCCCTTCAGAAGTATCATAGGGAAGACTGCCGATAAAAAGTCTTTTAGAAATTGGCTTGGTTGATGTCATAATTCAGTTTTATATTTTACCCTAATTTGTGGCTAAATTCAATTATATAAATAATTTATATAATTTATTATATTATGTTTTTAGCTTAAAATGAAGGGATGCTTAAATATGAAATTTTAATCCTAGGCGATTTGGCCACTAATTGCTATCTAGTTTGGGACGAAGACACTAAAGAATGCTTTGTTATTGACCCAGCTGACGACGGAGTGGCTATCTCTGAGGAAATTAGTCAAAAGGGATTGAAACCAGTTGGAATACTGCTAACTCATGGCCATTTTGACCATGCCCTGGGGGCTTTGGATTTGAAATTAATCTATAATATTCCTTTGTATTGTAATAATCTAGATTTTTTTCTTTTGGATCGACAAAATAAGACTGCAACTCATTTTCTTAAACATAATGTTAAAATTCCTGACATTAAAAAAATTGATGTTGATTTGGAAAAGGTGGAAAAAATTAAATTAGGCTCTAATGTTTTAGAAGTTATAAAAACGCCTGGACACACTCCAGGTAGTGTTTGTTTTTTAAATCCCCCTCTGTCGGAGGATGTAAAACATTTATTGTTTAGCGGAGACACTTTATTTAAAGGATTGAGGGGAAGAACTGACTTTAAATATGCTTCAACTGAAAAAATATTTGAAAGCCTTAAGAAATTATTTGAGTTGCCAGAAGACACTGTTGTTTTATCAGGGCATGGAGAGGAAACGGATATTGAAACTGAATCTAGGAGATATATCAAAAATTAGATTTGAGTATCTTCTTTGAGATTATTGATGGTTTCGTCGAAATTTTTGATGTGGTCTTGCTTAATACTTTCCAATAATTCAACCAAAAGTCCATTGATGTAAACTTTTACTCCGGAAGCCTGTTCAGAAGTTAGGTTCAATTCTTGAATAAGTTCTTCTATTGTTTTCATATTAGTTGGCTATTTATACCATTAAATTAGTTAAAATAGTATAATACCCTGCGCAATGCTCTGTCGTCTAATGGTAGGACAGTCGGCTCTGAACCGACTAATTGTGGTTCGAATCCATACGGAGCAACATAAATGGACACCCCAAGGTGTCCGTTCTCCCTATTTTTCCCCTAACCTGTTGTTAAAAATCGCATAACTATCCCCTGTAACATCGAACCGTTTAGTCCTGTAATAAAATCGAGGTGAATTTTGCCTAAGGTTGCCTTAAATTTAATTTACTATTTTGAGTGATTTTTTATAATTTAGGCCTGTAATTATTATTTTACAATTTGATATATTTTGAAGTATTGATTAGATTGTTTGTAGTGGATAGAATCACATTGAGATATTTAGTACAGTATTTATTATCATAATATGATAGACAAAGAAGATTTGAAAAATAATTTAGAAATGGTCCAAAAATGGATAGGACTTGTTGATCAAAAGGTTAGTATTTTTTTAGCTTTTCAGGGGGTTGTTTTAACACTTTTATTACCGAAAATGTTTTTGTGGATTGTTAAAAATTTATTTAATTTTGATAATAAAGAATTAATTTTGCTTGTTTCAGGGTTTGTTTTAATTATTTTTAGTTTATACAAGTCTATTTTGACTATTTTGCCAAAACTATCTAAAAGTAAAAAAACAAAATCAATAACTTATTTTAAGGACATTGCAGATTTTAAATTTGAAGATTTTAAAAAAATATTAGGAGGTATTAATTTGACCGAATATAGAAACGAATTGATTGAACAAATATATTTATCATCAAAAATTGCAACAAGAAAACATTATCAATTTAGAGATTCTGTTTTTATATTTTTTATTGGTTTGTTTTTGCTAATGTTAAATTATATTTTGTTTTACATATGACAGCTTTAAAAGATGAAATTATTAGTGGTGTTAATAATTTTTTTAATGAAGAATATAGAATAACAACAGGAACGGTTGTTCCTAATACGGTTGATATCCCTTTTGGAAATATTGGTAAAGAAATTGAAGCGGCAATGTTATTTATTGATATAAGGGAATCAACTAAAATAGTTGACGGACTTCGTCGTACTACTGCAGCAAAAATGTATAAATCTTTTCTTTGGGGTGTATCAAAAATAGCAATATCAAATAATGGTGAATTAAGAAGTTTTAATGGAGATGGAGTATTGGTAGTGTTTATTGGTGAAAATAAAAGAACAAATTCTGTAAAAGCTGCATTGCAAATGTCATGGTTTGCTAAAAATGTTCTTAAACCAAAACTAGATAATGTTTTTCAAAACAATCAAACTTTGAATAATCAAAGTATTGAATTTAATTTTGGTATTGGAATTGATACCGGAAAAATTTTAGTAATAAAGGGTGGAATTAGAGGAGATAATAACAATGACCTTGTCTGGGTTGGTAATGCAACAAATTATGCAGTTAAACTTTCAGATTTATCAAACGGAAATTACAATGTTTGGATTTCAAAAAATGTATATGATGAAATGAATGATAGTAGTAAATTTGGTGGAGATCCAAGAAGGGACATGTGGGAACCTATGAATTGGACTGCTAATAATGATATAAGAATTTATCGAAGCAACTGGACATGGAGTGTTTAATTTTTATGTTTTTTTAAAATGGCAACTAACCAAGAAGTAATTGATATTATTAATGAATATTTAACTGAATCTTACGATAGATTTCATACTAATGTTGTACCAAAAAAGAAAGATTTGACTTTTAGTAATTCCGTTAAAGTAATGAAACATGTTGTGGTCTTTTTTATTGACATGAGAAAATCGAGAAAAATCTTATCAGATGCTAGTGATTTTTGGAGTATAAAAATTCATAAATCTTTCTTAAAAGCAGTAACTCATTGTATTGATAATAATGATGGTCATTTAAGAAGTTTTAATGGAGATGGTATTCTTGCTTTTTTTATTGGAGAAAATGCTGCTTCTAGAGCAGTTAGAACTGCTATGAATATTAAAGGTTTTGTACTAAAAATTAATGAAACATTAAACGATTATGATGTTAATTCAATTGATTTTGGTATAGGTATAGCTCAGGGAAAAGTTATGGTTGCAAAAAGTGGTAAAGCTGGTGATGATCAAACAAAACAAGATTTAGTTTGGATTGGTTTACCTGTTTATCTTGCAGTAGAACTATCAGAGATTGGTCATTCTCTAAAAAATATATGGATAAGTCACAAGGTTAGAACTTCGATAGGGAATGAAGATTATTTAGATGTTGTTTACAGTAATGATGGAGAGAGCAAATGGGTTAAAAGTATAAAAAATTTAAAATCAGTTGGCAATTATGATGTTCGAGGTACAAGTTGGTATTTTAAATATTAAAACTTTTTTAAAGTAAAGCCTTTATTGTGTAAATAAATCTCAAGATTTAGCCCTGTAATTAAATTTCTTTTTTCTGTAATAGTTCCGTCTCTTAAGATATATCGAGAATATTCGGTTAAATTGATTTCTTCTTCAGAAAAAATATTGTTTAAAATTAAGATCTCTCTTTTTGTTTTGGTGAAGTTTTCTAGGTCTAGTTTTAATCGTTCACTTAAATTAAGTTTATTAATGTCTAATTCTCCAATAAATTTTACAATTTGGCGTCTTAGTATATCTTCTTCAACATATGGTTCTTGGCAGTTGTAATCGACTTGTCTCGAACAGTGGTAATAGACATGATAATTTGTATCTCCGTTAGTTAACTTTCTATGTTTATCTTCTCCAATTATTGTTGCTCCACAGGTGGCACATTTAAATAATCCTTTATAAATAAATTCTTTACTCCCCCATTTAACTCTTGGATAAGAAATTAATTTTCTTTGAACTTGATCAAAAAGTTTTTTAGGAATTAATGGTTTGTGTTTGCCGAGGTACCATTTCCCACTACCAACTGGAAATTCAAATTCTCCATAATAATATGGATTTTTTAACATTAAATAAATTTGACTAAGAGTTATTCCTTTTCCGGATTTATTGGTTAATCCAACTTCTCGACACCAACTCCAAATGTCACGACCTGAATAATTTTCTTCAGCAACTAATTGAAACATCCTTTTAACAAGTGATCCTCTATCTGGATCGATTACGGCGTCTTTGATTCCATTAAAAGCTCGATTGTAATATCCAACAGGAGCCATTGATGGTCGCCAACCCATTTCACATTTATTTCTAATACCTCTTTTAACATTTAATCCTTTTTGATCGTTTTCTAACTTTGCCTGAGAACATAAAATCATTAATAAAAATTTTTCATTTGGATTATTAGTAAAACTTTGAGAAAAAGTTTGGATCTTAATTAATTTGTTTTGGTTCATTAAATCAACAAGCAATCCCAAATCTCCTGCATTACGACTAAGTCTATCTGGTGCCCATGTTAATATGCCATCGTAAATATTGCTTCTTATATCTTCAATTATTTGAGCAAAAACTGGTCTTTTACCAGACATTTTGGCTGAATGACTTTCTTTTTTTATATCTTTGACGTAGATTCCTAGTCTAGTTGCCATGTCAGACATTTCTTTGATTTGAGAATCAATTGACATAGCTTGTCGTTCATCACCCTCTGACGATTTACGAGCATACAAGCAATATCTTACGGTGTTTTCGGGTATATTTATATTTTCCATTGAGCTATGATACCGCCAAAAATGTGGGTGTCTACTCTTTGTTTAATATCCTTTTAATCTTTTTTGAAGTTGAGAAAAACTTATCAATATAGTCTTTATTTTTGTGAACTAAGTACCAATAAAAATATTTTTCTAATCGTTTAACTAAAATTATTAGTTTTGTTTTATCCTCTTTCATGAGGATAAGGTAACGCAAGGTTTTAAAAAGTCTAGACAGTTGATTTTAGGTAAGGTGAAAGTTTCTCTCTTATAAGTTTTTCGTTTAGTCGATCTTCTTTTTTAATTGCAATAAGAGGTAAATCTAAATTCTTGGCATTATTTTCAGCAATAGCATCTCTATTTATTCTATTGTCTTGAAAATGTGACTTCCCGTTTAGTTCAATGAGAACTAAAGGTTCAAAATTTTTATCAAAAATTGCATAATCATAAATTATTCTTTTAAGTTCGTAATATAAATTATCGTGATCTAAGTACCCAACTTTGACATCAGCAATATCGCATAAATGAACTTGTGGAATAACTATAAAATTATCGCCAGTAATATTAGTCAATGTTTTATACATCTCATTTTCATCGTATCGTAAAAACTTTCTTCTACTTATTAATTTCTTTTTAATAGCTAAATTTAAATATGCATCTTTAATTTCAAAAAACCGTTTTTCTAAATTGGAATACTTAATAAATTGGTAAGTTACCAAAACTGTAAGAACTATTATTATTAACCACGATAGAATGTTCATATTTAAATAATAATACAAATACCCTCCGATTTCTCGGAGGGTATTAAATAATTTCAGAAGTTTATTAAATTTCTGCTAAATAAGTTTTTCCTCCGACACTATACTTTAGTTTCCAGCCACCTTTTGCATAAGATTCTTTACTAACTTCAAAAACCTTTGCATCGTTTACTGTAACACCAGGGTTAAGATCACTTATCACTTTAGTATCTATTTCTTGTTCAACAGCATAAGTGCTAGATTTACCAAGATCCCAGTTATACTCAGTTCCATTAGAATCAACTAATTTAACACTTGGTTGACTATAACTGCTAGCTGGTTTATCGCTAATATTTTTATATTTCCAATTAACAGCGATAAGAGTAGCCCCTTCACTTGCTTTTTCGTTTATATATTGTCCACCAACTACAGTTTTTTGATCAGCACTAATAGTAGTTATCTCAAAAGTATTAGCATTTATTACTTCTCCAATTTTATAAGTTTTTTGTTCTTGTTTTGAATTAGATGAGGTAGATGAAGTTGAATTATTTGTATTAGTATTTTTACTTCCGCCCATGTTAGCTACTATTGATATAATGATGATTGCTAGTATCCCAGTTAATATTTTATGTTTGGCAAACCAGTTTCTTTGGTCGGCTTGACACTTTGGACACTTTTTGGCTTTATCGTCAATTTCTGATTGACAGCTTTTACATTTTTTCATTTGTTTATTTAATTGTTAATTGACACAATGCTAACTGAAACTTAGCAGGAAGTCAAGGCTAAATTAGGTTCAAATGCTAAGTTGGACTTAGTAGAGTTTGAAGCTAAATAAACATACCCTTTGGGTATGAGAAAAAATGCAAAATTAACTAAAACAATTTGTAAAAGAATTAAGAAGTTTAGACATGAGGCAGAAATGACGCAAGAAGACTTAGCCGAAAAAGTTGGAGTTAGTCGAGTTTATATTGGTTATGTTGAACAGGGTAGAAATACACCGTCTTTGGAAATACTGGAAAAGATAGCTAAGGCTTTAAAGAAAAATATTCGAGATATATTTGATGATTAATTTTCAACCATCTTCTTTAATTCTGGGTTTGACGGAATAGTTCTTTCTATTATTGTTAAATTGCCCATCTTTCTTGCTTTATCTTCTGGTGTTTTCTTTTTATTATTTTCTTTGTTTATTTGGGAATTAATATATTTTAAATTGTTCAATGTTTGTTTAGAGAATTTTTTATTTAATGTCATTTCAGCTATCATTTGACAAGTAGCTTTTTGATTGGATAATAAGAATCTTTTAACAAATTTCTTTTGTTCTTTTGGAGATAAAAGGTCTACTTTTTCTGAGTATCTTGAATTATTATTTTTTAACCAATAGATTGCAGCTGTTAAGTTGTTGTTGTTAATAGAGGATATAAGTTTTGATTCTGCTAAATCATTAATTAATGATCTTCCTTTATTTAATGATTCTTCTGATTCTTTTTTAAAATTTTTATCTTCTTTTATCCAACGATAATATGTTGATTTTCCTACTCCTGTTTTTCTACAAGCAATTTGAATTATTGGATTTTTTTCTAATTCTTCTAAAAACTTTTTTTTATCCTTATCTGATATCATCTTGACCTCCTTGAAGATAAACAGCTTTTTTCTTAGTTAATTTCTCATATCGAAAAATTATTAAGTCACAAAAAATTGGTTCGTACTCGACCATCAAACATTTTCTTTTTAGTTGTTCGCAGGCAACTAATGTTGATCCTGATCCACCAAATAAATCCAATACAGTATCCCCTATCTTGGTACAACGTCTTAAAGCTTTTTCATGAAGTGTTGGACTTTTTTCGGTTGGATGTTCATAATCTTTTCCAGCTATTCTTTTAACTAACCAAATATCTAAAAGATCCAAAATATCCTCTAGCGATTGATTACCAGATCCAATTTCTTTGTTTAAAATCTCATTGAGATTATTTAGATTTTTGGAAATAAACGGTCTGCCAATGGTTCCATAAATACAAGCTTCGTAACTTTTGTTGAAAGCAATTTTAGGTGTGGGAGAAAATCCATTTTTAATCCATAGACAGGTACGTTTGTAATCTATATCAAGTTCATTAAAAAGCGATTGGACAAGTCCAACATTAGCTTGATCGTTCCACAAGAAAAAATGTGAGTTTGGTTTGGAAATAGAAATTGCATTTTGAAGGGATTTTCTTAGAAATTCTACATATTCTTTTTCTGTTTTATTATCATTTGTCTTTCCTCCATAATTACTTTTTCCACCAATCCCCTTGCTATAGTCTAAATTTATATTAAAGGGTGGATCTGCATAAAACATATCCACAGTTTTTTCTTTTGAAAGATTTTCAATTACTTTTGGGTTAGTACTGTCACCACAAATCAATAAGTGATTTCCTAGTTGGATAATGTCCCCTATTTTTGTTTTTGGTTCTTTAATTTTTTGGAGTTCTTTTTGAGTGTTAAAACCATCATCTTCTGTTTCAAGGTCTTCATCAAATATCTTTGATAAATCCTCGTCGTTAAAACCGACATCAGTGAGCATATCAACTTCAAATGCTTTTAGTAAATCGTAGTCCCAAGTTCCCGTATTGGAATTCAATCTTAGATTAAGTTCTTTTTCTTTTTCTAATGTTGGGATATCGATATAAACAACTGGAACGGTTTTAAAACCGAGTTGTTTGGCTATGTTTAGTCTAAAGTTTCCTCCGATTACAGACCCTCTTCTATATGGATTTGAGTTTGCAATAATTGGATCGACTAATCCAAATCTTTTAATACTTTCTTTTAAATTTTCAGTTTGTTCTTGGCTCCAGTGTCTTGGATTCCATTTTGGACTTACTAATTCATTTATATTTACTTCGGTTGTTTTAATATTTTTCTGAAACATAAAACTCCTCCTTATTTCGCAATTATTAAAGATTAGGTTTAGTTTTATTTTCAGTTTGCGATTTGTTGTTTTTTGCTTCTGTATATATCTTAGAAGACTGAATACTTATAGGACAATGTGTAAATCTATGTCAAATTGTGCGTAAAAATAGGGAGTATGTATAAGACAGTCTTATAAATTTAATTTAATCTAGATTTGTTTTTTTAAAAAATTGATAATGTTTTAATGGCTTTCTAATATGTTTCAGATATTTTGTTTTTTATTCTAAACAGTTATTAATATATTTTTGAGATAAAATATACTCATTGGTATTAGAGAATATATGAAAATTACTAGAATAGAAGTAAAAAATTATAGATTATTAAAAGATTTTTCTATTGATTTAGAGGATGAACTTTCTTTAGTAATTGGTAAAAATAATTGTGGTAAAACTTCATTATTATCGATATTGGATATTTTTTTAAACGAGAAAACAAAAGATTTTTCTTTTAATGATTTTAATTTGGATTTCAAAGACGAATTAAAAAATATTATTGAATCGGATATACCTGAAACATATAAACCGATCGGTATAACTTTGAAACTTTGTATTGAATACAATAGTAATGATGATCTTTCAAATATTAGTGATTTAATGATGGACCTTGATCCAGCAAATAATAAAATTGTTTTGCTTTTTGAATATGTACTTACTTTTGATAAATTAAAACAACTTAAAGATGATTATTCTCTTTTTAGGATTAAAGAAGATCAAAAATCAGTTCCAAAAGAATTGTTTTTCTTTCTTAGAAATAATTTTTCGAAATATTTTTGTGTCTATAAAAAAACAATTGACTTAAAAAATGAAACAAATTATATAGATTTAGATAAAGCAAAAATATCAATTAAAAATGTAATTAATTACAAATTTATAAGTGCAAGTAGAGAAGTATCTAATAAAGAAAATAATAAATCTTTATCTTTTCTTTCTTCTAAAATATACGAAAAATTAGAGACAAACGATGAACATCAATCTCAAATAGATGGTTTTAAAGATGTTTTGTGTGATGCAGATGAATCACTTGATGGTGTTTATAAAGAAATTTTTAAGGGTACTATTGAAAAAGTGAGAAAATTTGGAGGAATAAAACCAGACGATACTAGTATAGAAATAGTTTCTACTTTACAGCATAAAGAATTATTACAAGCTAATACGACGGTGATGTATATGCATGGTAGTAATAGATTGCCTGAAAATTATAATGGTTTAGGATATATGAATCTCATAAATATAATTTTTGAGATTGATATTTTAATAAATGAATTTAAAAAAAGTAAATCCGAAAAACCTGCAGATATAAATCTTTTATTTATAGAAGAGCCAGAGGCCCATACTCATCCTCAAATACAATATATATTCATTAAAAATATTAAGGATTTACTTAAAGATGGAATAACTCGTGACGATGGTGAAAAAAGAAAACTTCAATATATTGTGAGTACACATTCTTCACATATTGTTTCAGAAAGTGATTTTAATGATATTAAATATTTAAGAAGTGAAGGGAATAATGTTATTGCAAAAAATTTGAAATATTTAGAAAAAGATTATACAGAAAGTACTATAGATGAAGAAAAAAAAATAGGTGAACAAAATTATAAGTTTTTGAAACAATATCTTATTCTTCATAGGACAGAGTTGTTTTTTGCTGATAAGGCAATTTTTATTGAAGGTGATACTGAAAGGATTTTGTTACCAGCAATGATAAAAAAAATAGATACAGAAAATCCTACAAGTTCAGAAATTCCATTGTTATCTCAAAACATTTCTATCATTGAGGCTGGAAATTATTCTCATATTTTTGAAAAATTTATTGATTTTTTAGGGATTAAATCTCTCATTATTACAGATATAGATTCAGCTATGTCAGATGAGAAAATGAAAGAACTTAAAAGTGCGGAAACTAATGAAATCCTTAAAAAGAAAATAAGACAAAAAGTAAAAGTATCGGATAGCAATGCATCTATTACAACAAATTCTTCTTTAAATTTTTTTTATGGAGATAGAGATCTAAATGTTTTTTTGACTAAGACTATTGATCAGTTAAAGTTAAAAAAAGATAATTCTACAAAGAAATGGATGAATAATACAGACGGAAATCTGGTTTGTGTATATCAAACGAAGGAAAAAAATTTATTAAACGAAGAATACCAAGCCAGTAGTTTTGAAGATTCCTTTTTTCATTTAAATCGTCAATTTATTATTGATAATAAAGAAAGTTTTAATAGTCTAAAAAATATTAATGATTTTGATGACAATACAAAAGATGCTTATGATTTGGCTGAAAATTGTATTGATAAAAAACCATCATTTGCTATTGAGATATTATTAAATAGCAAAAAAGACGAGTCTAGTGGCAATGATTTTACTAATTGGCAAATGCCAGATTATATTAGACAAGGACTATTATGGCTAAGAGACAGAACTTAGAACCAGAAGTTCAAGAAATACTTCAGCATATAGATAATGGTGAAAATTTTTTATTGAGTGGTGGTGCCGGAAGTGGAAAAACATATTCTCTTGTGCAAGTCATAAAGCAAGTTATTGAGGAGAACCCTAGTTGTAAAGTTGCTTGTATGACATATACAAATGCTGCAGTCAAAGAAATTGAAGAAAGAGTAAACCATAGAAACTTATCTGTTTCAACTATCCATGATTTTTTATGGGGAAACATTAAACATTTTCAAAAAGAATTAAAAAAATCTTTAATTGCTTTAATGAATGATGAAAGTTCTAAGATAAAAAGTTTTAGCGGTGAACTTGTAGAAGATGATTATTTTGATTTATTGGGAAAAGGAATCCAATATAAAGAATACTTAAAAATTAACGATGGTATCATCTCTCATGATGAAGTTTTGATTTTATCAAACTATATATTTCAAAATTATCCAAAAATTTGCGATATCTTAAAAGATAAATTTAAATTTATTTTTGTTGATGAATACCAGGACACAAATAAGAACGTAATTGAAATACTTCTTACTCATATAAACAAAAGTGAAAAGAAAAATATTGTTGGGTTTTTTGGTGATGCTATGCAGTCTATTTATGATGATAGTATTGGAAATTTAGACGAATATAAAGATAATGGATTTTTAAAAGAAGTTAAAAAAGAACAAAATAGGAGAAACCCTCAATTAGTAATTGATTTAGCTAATAAAATAAGGAGCGATGGTCTTATCCAAATACCTTCAAATGATTTAAATTCTCCTAATATGAAAGATGGTGTAGTTAAAAATGGGGATATTAAATTTTATTTTTCAAAGAATTCTAATATTGATATAGTAAAAACAAAGACTGGTTGGGACTATTTTGATACAAAAGAAACAAAAATATTGAATTTAACATATAATTTAATTGCACCTAATGCAGGTTTTAAAAATTTAATGGATATTTATAGTGGAGATAAAATAATTGATTTTAAAAATAGAATTAAAAAGTATATTGAAGATAAGAATATTGAAACTGATTTTTCAGAATATACGTTCGGTGAAGTTGTAGACTTCTTACAAAATGGAAAAAGTGGAAGTGAATTAAATAATGTTAGCCCAACGAGTGGAATGCAATTATTTATTGAAAATAATTTGGATTTATATGAAGTTGCAAAAACTTATAACTATGAAAATTTTGCAAAATTATATATAGATAAAGATCAACTTATTGATGATAAAAAACAAGATGAAAATGACGATAATAAAAAAGGTTCAAAAAGAGGCGATCTTATTAATCATATTTTTAAGATTCAAAATAATATCTCTTTGTATAAAAATTCTCAATATAATGAATTTATTCGAGTAACAGAATATAAAATATCTTCAACTGAAGATAAAGAAAAATTAAGAGAACAAATTGAAGAATTAAAAAATGTTGGAGATGAAACAATAGAAGAAATCGTAGATAAAGCTGATAATTATGGTATTTGTAAAAAGGATGATAAATTTTCGAAATTTATTGTTGAAAAAAAATATATATATGATCGTGTAAAAAAAATTAAATTTTTTGAATTTCAAAAACTATATGATTATCTTGAAGGACATACTCCTTTTTCAACACAACACAAAACTAAAGGCAATGAGTTTGATAATGTATTAGTTATATTAGACAATGGTGGTTGGAATAATTATAATTTTGAGAGTTTGTTCACAAATATAGCTAATAATGAGAAAATATTAAGTCGTTCACAAAAAATTTTTTATGTTTGTTGTACTCGTGTAAAAGAAAATTTAGCAGTATTTTTTTGTAATCCGTCAGATGCTGTAGTCATGAAAGCTAAAGAATGGTTTGGCGTAAGTAATGTAGTGTGTTTAGATAATTAGTTTTTTATACTGTCCCATTTGTCTCATTTAGGTTCAAAAAATTAGTCAAAATGAGACATTGTTATAATGATAAAATGTTCTAGACCGTGGTGCGCCCGGAAAATGGATTCGAACAGACTTGGATCCCCTATCGAGTTATAGCGATAGAAATGGGCGCGACCGACACGGGCAACAACGATTTTTAGATATAATTTAGTAATTAATTATGGAATTAAAAGATAAAATTGCTTTAATAACTGGTTCATCAAGAGGAATAGGGCGTGAAGTGGCAATTGAATTAGGAAAAGAAGGTTGTGAAGTTTTAATTATTGGAAGAGATAATAAAAAACTTAATGAAACTAAACAAAAGGTTTTGGAGGTTGGCGGAAAATGTGAAATGTTTATAGTTGATTTAAGAAACTTAAATGATTTGAAAAAAATTATTGAAATTATAAAAAATAAATATTCTTCTTTAGATATTCTTTGTAATGTGGCTGGTATTTATCATTCAGATGATAAAACTTATTTTGATACTCCATATGAAGAATTTTCAGATGAGGCTATTGTCGACTCCTTGGAGGTTGGAATAATGGCAAGTATGTTATTAGCAAAAGCCTTTATTCCTATAATGAAAAACAGTGGAAGAATAATAAACACATCTGGAACTTTCGGCAAAGGTGAAAAAGAAGGAACTTTTGAAAACGGTTGTATGGCTGATTTGGTGACCAAAAAAGCAATTGAAGTTTTTACAAAACAATTGGCTTGTGAACTTGAAGATAAAAATATTACCGTAAATGCTATTCGTCCTTATTTTGTTTGGACTGAAAATGTTCAAAAGTTCTTTCCAGAAGCAAAAAACGATGCAGTCCCTGTGTCTAAAGTTGCTAGAGCATATATAGATCTTATTAAGAGTAATAAAACTGGAGAAATTATTGAGGTTAGAAGTTAACCTTCGTTTTGGATGGTATCTTGATGTTCGACTTTCAGAATTAAGTTCTTTTTAACCCCTGCTATTGCTGGTAATAAATGATTTAGAACTTGTTCGGCTGTCATTCGGAACTTATTACCTTTTGCTGATATTTTTAGCCATCCATCTTTGTCTTTGTAATACTTTTCAGTGAAGTTTTTAGTACCAATAAAAATTGTGTAACTTTCATTACTTAG
>Ga0247840_10000345_pt1 | contig 97530 bp, 86 predicted proteins | sample LaCruzMarch2015__FD_192404 | JGI IMG/M metagenome (GOLD analysis project Ga0247840, IMG submission 192404) | Freshwater microbial communities from meromictic Lake La Cruz, Castile-La Mancha, Spain - LaCruzMarch2015_17m | ecosystem: Environmental > Aquatic > Freshwater > Lake | place: Spain... | reverse complement strand
CCGGATTACTCATCGATCTGCCATTATTAACATGAATGGCGTGAGTTTCAGGAGAAGATAAGTTGCGTGAGGTTTATCTGTTCCACCGGCTTTTGTGTTATATAGGGTGGATCAATTTCGGATTGGCACTCTGGATCAATTTTGAGTTGGCGAAAACACCGTTACGTGCCCGGATTGGAGAGGTTGTGAACTCTGAAAAAAATGGTGGTTTTGGAGGATGGTTTCACTGAGGGGGCGAAGGGATTTTATGAATTTGTAATGTTTAAGTCCGATTGACCAACTGGTCCGGGCAGTTGGACAAAACTATCGCGATTTCCGGGATCTTTTTTCTTGTACATTTCTTACGAAGGACTTCCCGGAAAAGAGGTACTTTGTGTCCAACTGCCCGGTTTTATCGGTCACAGATTCAAAGTTGTCAAGGTAAAGTCCGGTTGGAAATTTTTCGTACAGGATTCGGTCGGGAAATTTCCGGGCAGGCCCCACACCCGTCCCTGTTGAAGCATGGAGGCTGGCGGGACCGCGTGGCGGCGCAACCGTACCGCGGTGGTGGCGCCCCATTTGGCTGGATTCAGCGAGGGGGCCGTGTGCCCGGGAACGATCGCGGGGGCACATGGGGCACATTGAGGGTCATTTCCGGAATCTTTTTTCTGTATATTTCTTACGAAGGACTTTTTAGGAAAATGGGGTCTAAGTGCCCCATGTGCCCCCAAGGGAAAAACGATTCCGGAAAAATACTCACTGTTGAGCGGACTGCTCGTCCCAAATACCGGCAGAACACCCGGCGGGGTTGTACGATATGCTGCACAGCGCCGGTGAAGGCGGAGCTGATGGAGTCGGTCACGTTGCTATCGGTTGTGGACGTTTTGCAGATGAGCCGGGTGGATCAGTTTTGAATGTGCGGATACAACTGAACAACAGAAAATATTCCGGGGCGAATGCTTGTGGCAAAACCAATTGAGATTATCCTTTGGCGATTGCACAAAAAACCAATCTACTTATACAAAATAAAAGAGATATACATCAAACATAGGTGAAAGTGATGGAAGCAGCCGAGTTTAGCCCGGAGCAAGTTATCGGCAAACCGTATGCACGCGGGATGTTACCGTATGGTGGGGGTGTTGGTCCCGATGGGTGCATCCGGTTTGCAATCAGCCGTGAAGAATCCGATCGGCGGGTTAAACGATATCTGCAACTTAAGAAACTATGAGAACGTTGTTCCTCGATTCTAATATCTTTTTTGAATGTCTTGACGATGATAATTGTAAAACCATTTTGAACCACGCAATAAACAAAGGCTTCGTTTTATTTACATCGATAACTGTTATTGGTGAAACTGTCCTTATTATGCTAAAAAAGGGAAAGGATCCCGAATATATCAACAGGTTTATTCAGGAGTTGAACCATTGGGATATTACAATTCTTGTCCCGAATAATTCGGTTCCATTCATTTGTTATGAGTTTTCCCAGGATATTTCAGATGGTCGTTTTATCAGTCAGGTTACGGATAGAACGCACCTTGCATATGCGATGGCGTATGATATGGATATCTTCCTTTCCTCAGACACCGCAATGAAAAACTACCGGGTTCCATTGATCCTGCCGGAAAGTGGGTACAAAAAACCGGATATTCTGTCCCTATCAGAGTTCAAAGAAGATTGTATTTCAAAAGTGAGATAATAATTGGACATGCCCGGGCTGGAATGGCAAAAGATCTTCTGGCGGATCTGACACTCATCACGGTTCCGCCCCTCGCCACGTGGGCTAGCCCCATCCGAAATGAAAACCAAGATCAAACACTTCTGAAAAAAAACTCAATGCATAGCGGACTGCTCGTCCCAAATACCGGCAGGACACCCGGCGGGGTTGTACGATATGCTACACAGCGCCGGTGAAGGCGGGCGTGTTCGCGGTTCCTACCGGGATCTATCTCGTTATTGGGTGGAACTCGTCTTCAGGTGGATCAAAAAGGGATTGGCAAAAACAGTTGATCGTGTATCCCGTTTTTTATTCACCATATATTCGCCATTTTCGCCACTTATTCGCCATATTTACATCATATGCGTCATCATCAACGAGACAATGTATAATGAGCGCCTTTTCTCTTACCGCTCATTTCAAGGATATTTCGTGCGACAAGATCCTTGAGATCCCGTTGTGCTGTTGTGCGGGATGTGATTACGAGGGGATGGGGGTTGTGGTGACAGAGAGCGGGTGCCGAGGCACGCAGTGTCTTTGAGGGGCGGGGGCATACCGGCGAGTTGGTGGGGAGGGATAATTGATTTTATGATGGGGGAAAACGGAGGGGATGATCGTTTGGGGCTCCTGCACGAGGGGGGTTCCACAACCAGCAGGGGGCACCTGCTCGTGATCCCGTTCCGGCATGTGGCTGATTATTTTTCCCTGACGGTTGAGGAGAAACATGCTGTGCTTGCGTTGGTCGATGAGTGTAAAGAAGTGATTGAGGAGAATTTGTCGCCAGCCGGATACAACATCGGGTTTAATGTCGGTGAGGTGGCAGGGCAGACGGTGATGCACTGCCATTGTCATGTGATTCTGTGATATGTCGGGGATGTGAAGGAGCCGAGAGGCGGGGTACGGGGAGTTGTACCGGGGGGTATTGACTATTGATTGGCAGTGTGCTATCGCTCGCAAATTATTTCTTCTGCTCGAAAGGCATAGTGGATATTTAATATTCATACGGTACAATAACGAGATATCAAGAAATCAGAATAATTCTGGATTCTTTGGAATAATCTGAATCTGGATTGATATCCGTTTATTCCCGTTAATCGACAACGTTGCGATAAAATTTCAAAAGCATGATTATGACAAAACATAAGTCCATAAGTTAATTTCCAAAAGCGAGGGGAGTGCAAATTGGTAAAAAACGATGCTGTCGAAGAAGTAATCCCATCTGCTAAGCGGCTGATAAATTCATTAAGGTCTCTTGGATATGAGTTCCCTACAGCAGTAGCTGAACTTATTGATAATTCAATTGAGGCAGATGCCACTGAAGTCTTTATAAAAGTTGAATTTGATGGCGAGAACTCATGGATGATGATTGCTGACAATGGCAGAGGGATGTCTGCCGAAAAATTAAAAGAAGCAATGCGTTTTGGATCAGCAAGTGTATACAATGAGAAAAGTCTTGGTAAATTTGGTCTTGGTCTGAAAACCGCATCATTCAGTCAGTGTAAACATTGGCTGGTTGCGACAAAATCTGATTCCCAAGATAATGAGATTATATCTTTCAAATGGGACCTTGATCATGTTAACCGGACTGACCGCTGGGAAATCCTGCCGATAAAGAAAAACAACCTTAATCCAGTAATCAAAGATTATCTTCAGAACAAAACCGGCACTGTAATTTTTTGGCAGCGACTTGATCGCATTCTGGAATATGAGAATCCCAATACTGAACGTGCCCGTAAAAAACTGATAAACATGTGCAGGGATCTTGAAGAACACCTTGCAATGGTTTTTCACCGTTTTCTTATGGGAGAAGTTACCGGGAAAAAACCAAGAATTTTTCTTAACGAGAATGAGATCCTGCCTTGGGATCCGTATGTGCGAAATGAGAAGGCTACCAAAGAGCTCGAAGTCATCAGAATTCCCTTAGAGCATGAGGGCGTTCACGGTGAAGTTGTAATTGAGCCATATATTTTACCTCCCAGTAAGGCATTCTCAACTCCTCAAACCCATTCAAAAGCATCCGGTCCGAAAAAGTGGAACCAGCAGCAGGGCTTCTATATTTACCGGAACGATCGCATGATTCAGAGTGGTGGTTGGTGCCATTTTAGGACATATGACGAACATACTAAACTCGCCCGTTTTGCCTTGAATTTTTCATCAAAAATCGATGGGGCATTTAAAATTAATATCTCGAAAATGTATGTATCGCTTCCCCCACAAATCAGAAAAGAGATCGAAGATAAAATCCAGCCCCTAATTTCACGGGCACGGGAAATTTATGATAATGATGAAAAATCATCTCCGGTTATTCTCCCATTGAACACATTCACAGATCCGGTCGATCCTCCACGGAAAGTGGATAATTCAAGTGTTCCGATAAAAACTCAAAAAAAATCTGAAATTGTTATTTCCACGGGAATCCCCAGTCAGATTCTGACAAACAATGCCAATACTGTAACAATGGTAAAAACATCCCGTCCGGTCATTATCCAGGAAGAAATACGGGTAGTCACAGAAAAAAAATGGACACTGGATGAGATTTTCCAGGAACTTAAAAAAAGAGCAAAACCTTCAGAAATCCGTGTTCTTAAGCGCGTTTTCAACAGATTGCATGAACAAATTCAAAAAAAAATGCCTGAGTGAGGAGTTATGAATTTTGAAGAATCTCTTGGACTTGTCCGGAGGTTTATTGACCTGAAAACATCACGGGATGATGCAATTAATAATCCTCTGATTCCTACTGAATTTTGTGCAAGAATTCTGGAACAACTTGAAAAAGAAAATATCATCACTCTCGAACCGGCGCATGTTATTGATACCGGTGAAATATCTGATAGCTGGCTGAAAGCGGCTGATCGCTCAGGATGGTACTACTGGACGTCACTCCGTCAGTTCTGGCTGGATCAGAACGGCTGGTCACTGAAGGTTGTTCAATCCGTTGATGATGCCACAGACAAAATCCTCAGACAACTGCCTCATCCGTTATCCAAGGAGTTCAATATCCAGGGACTTGTCCTTGGCTATGTACAGAGCGGAAAAACTGCAAATTATACTGCTCTTATCGCAAAGGCAACAGATGCGGGATACCGGTTGATAATTGTCCTTTCCGGGATTGATAATGGTCTACGTCTCCAGACTCAGATTCGTCTGAAACGTGAACTAGTCGGATATTCCGGTAGGGGTCATGATGCAGTACCTCTGCCTCCAACGGGAAAGCAATGGATCGAATTTACCCGGGAAGAATTAAAAGGAGACTTCAAACCGGGGTATGCAAATCCGGCCGTATTACAGGGACCGCAGCCGGTTCTTCTTGTAATTAAAAAGAATGGGACCGTTCTCAAGAGGCTGATATCCTGGCTGGATAAATCTCCTGATGAGTCCATACAATCCATTCCGGTACTTGTCATTGATGATGAGGCAGATCAGGCGAGTATCGATACGAGCGGAACGTATCAGACCGAAGATGATGCGGAAGACAGAGAAATTGAAGATCCCTCGACAATCAACAAGAGGATCCGTCAGATCCTTCAGAAATTCAGAAAATCTGCATATGTTGCATATACTGCAACACCATTTGCCAATATTCTGATTCCTCATGATACCTATCACCCTGAATATACGAATGACCTGTATCCGAAGGATTTCATTATCGATCTTCCCAAACCCCATGGATATTATGGAGCCGAAGAATTATTCGGGATATCCGATGGGCCGAATGCAGAACGGCAGCCAGGACTCGATATATTAAGGCCTGTTTCAGAGGAAGATCTGGATATTATTGATCATGCCGGGATCCCGGGATCCCTTCTGAATGCACTTCGGGACTATATTCTTGCCGGTGCTGCCCGTGCATCACGGGGTCAGGCTGAAAAACCTGCGACGATGCTCGTGCACACGAGTCATCTTATCGGAGAACAACGGGCAATTACAGAAAATTTCCGGCAGTCATTTAATGATCTGCGGGATGAATGGCGGTATCAGCGAAATAAGGGTCTCCGGGATATTCTGAGAGACCGGTGGGAACAGGATTTCCGGAAAGTCATTCTTACAAGATATCCGGATCTCGATGTTCCTTTCGAATCGATTGAACCCTTCATCGGTTCTTTCCTTGAATCTGTTCAGGTAAAGACCGTAAACAGTGAGACCGGGCATGTACTTGACTACAGGACCGAACCCGGTCTCAAGGCAATTGCAATAGGAGGTAACAAACTATCCCGGGGTCTGACCATAGAGGGACTGCTTGTCAGTTATTTCGTCCGCAGCACCGATATGTATGATACCCTGATGCAGATGGGACGATGGTTTGGGTTCCGCCAGGGGTACGAGGATCTGACACGAATCTATACAACACATGATCTTATGCGGGACTTCAGCGATCTGGCATTTGTCGAGCGGCAGATACGGGAAGATATTCTGGTCTATGAAGATGAGGGGCTTACTCCCCTTCAGGTTGGAGTGCGGATTCGTTCACACCCTACGATGATAGTCACGAGTCGTTTGAAATCCCGGTTCGCAAAGACTGAAACAATCTCACAGAGTTACTCCGATAAAAGTACCGAAACCGTAAAATTCCCGCTCAGCCAGCCGGAAATTCTCAAAAAACAGGAAGAAGCTAATCTCAAAACCCTGAAGGATTTTCTTTCAGATCTTGGCACCCCAAATCTGGATGACGATAAGGGACCGGTCTGGTCAGGAGTCAGTGCGGCAAAAATCCTGACCTTCATAAGGAAATATCAGATCCTAGGGGATCCTGTTGAATTTTCTCCGTCTCTCATTGCTGCGTATATTGAAAAGCAGCTGGGGCACAGTGAATTAAAACACTGGACTGTTGCGATAAGGGGCAGAAATATACCTGATGAAAAACTCGGGAAAGCAGGATGGGGAATAAAAGGAAAGACAATCTGGCAGATCAGCCGTACCCGGATTAAAAATACGGATCGTCTTGGTGCTATCAGTGATAAACGGGATGAAGCCGTGGGGTTTTCAGATGAACAGCGAATCAGGATGGATCTGACAATAAGATCCGGAATAAAAGACCGTAAATCTGCAAGGGCACAGCGGCCGAAAGAAGAGGGTCTGTTATTATTATACCCGATAAGCCGGTATTCAGGATATGACGCACCTCCGGAAGGAAACCGGATTCCTCTCTTTGCAAATCCGGATGACCCTATTGCCTGCGATCTTCTTGGTCTGGCATTTTCATTTCCGAAATCCGAACATCCCCAGCCGGTCATCGAATACGTTTCCGGTACAGTCGAAGGGAGATAATCCGCATGGTAAAAATATCTCCTGATCTCTGGTCACTTCTGGAGACAAATCTTCCAACAGGAGAAAACCTGACTGCAAAACCATCTGTGCCGGAACTGTCTTCACAGGTATTTTGTGCATTCGATTCAGAAAACCAGCGGCATATTCTGGTGCAGCTCAAATCTGATGATTCTGCATATGAAGACCGGCAGAGCAGAGGAATTCAGGTTGTAACCCGTGAACTGAATGTCCACGGACAACCGCCTTCCCGCTATCTTGATCTCATCTGCCTCGATATTGCAGGATATTCAGGGTTCGATCTTATCGGCAGTGAAATTATTTCAGAACTTGTTAAGGAGACCAGATCTCCGGCGGAAATCATTCATTATGTTCTGGCAAAATGGCGGAGGTTCTGGGGGCAGATACCGCAGGATCTCCTCTCACGGAACGAAGTGATCGGGCTTCTTGCCGAGATTCTTTTTCTGACTGAAAGGCTGATTCCCGATGCCGGGCCAGCAGACGCGGTAAAACGATGGCGGGGTCCGTTTGGGAGCAGACATGATTTTGAATGGCAGGGTTGTTCAGTCGAAGTGAAAGCAACAACATCATCCCGCGGACGAATATTCCACATTAATGGAATTGATCAGCTGGAACCCCCGGAAAACGGAAAATTGTTCTTTTTCGGAGTCAGGCTTCGGGAGGAAGGAGGGGCTGAGCTGACGCTGCCCGGCATAATTGAAGCCTGCCGGTGTCTTCTGGTTAACGATGACGAAGCAGGTGACAGGTTTGAATCATCACTTGTTCAGGCAGGATATTCCCCACATCATAATGAGGAATATGAAAAAATACATTTCCGGATAATCGAAGAAGCGATGTTTGAGGTTACAGAGGATTTCCCAAGAATTAGTGCCGTTAATTTCAACGGAGGAATTCCTGACGGGATTGAACGGGTTGAGTATGAGATTAATCTGAATGGATGTGACCGATTGATTAAAACCGATAAGTCACAAGAATTATTTCCTTCTCTTTATTGATAATATGACAGACGTCCTCACACCAGAACAACGTAAACACAACATGTCCCGCATCCGTGGAAAAAACACAGGGCCGGAAATAAAACTCAGAAAATTGCTCTGGTCACAAGGTGTCAGAGGCTATCGGATCCATCTAAATCTGACAGGCAAACCCGATATTGTTTTTACAAAAAAGAAAATTGCAATTTTTATCGATGGTTGTTTCTGGCACAAATGTCCGGTATGTTTTCAGGAGCCGGAAACCCGGAAGGATTTCTGGATGGAAAAAATTGGATCCAATGTAGATAGAGATACAAAAAACACCTTCCAGTTACAGAAAGATGGCTGGACCGTACTCCGGTTTTGGGAACACGAAGTCAGAAAAAAGCCGGAAGAAATTATCGAGAAAATTTTACTCTCGTTACAGCAATCCTGATTCAGATTTCGCCGAGCATTCCTTCAATTTTCTCGGCAATTCCCTCCGCCATTAGCGGGGGAACCGCATTCCCAATCTGTACATATTTCGCTGATCGCGGCCCTTCAAACAGATAATCATCCGGGAAAGACTGAATTCTTGCAGCGTCTCTCACCGTAAGAGATCGTGCCTGGTGAATATCCGGGTGGATGAAATAGTGACCATCTTTTCCAAGATGAGCGAGGACTGCATGAGAATACGATTCACCATCCACCACTTTATAGCGATCAAGAAACGATCTTCGGTTTTTGTGGGTTTTAAGCTCTTCAGGCAATTCATTATAATTTAATCTGTGACGGGATTCGTTCCATTTTTTAATGGCAATCCGGTAGATCTCCCGGTCCCTATTGTTATGTTTCCGGGCAAGATGGTGGCGGATACCTCCCATCCCATTTCTGATCTTTTTATCAAGCAGATATTTTGATGGATGTTTTTTGTTGTAGCGCTGAAATTCATCACGCCCTTCTCCTGCCTGCAGTGGAGGGAGATCCACCAGAAGATCCAGTACATTACCTTCCGGCTTTTTACTGAAAAATTCAGGATAACTTAGGTGTTTGTACTTTTCTTTCCATCCGATGAAAATTATCCGCTCCCGTTCTTGCATTACTTCAAAATCAGATGAATTCAGAATGTGAGGGGATTGATCCAGATGGTACCCCTTATTAGCACAACGACGGATTACATCGTTATATATCGCTCCTTTTTTTGCACTGATAAGTCCCGGGACATTTTCAAAAACAAAAAGATCCGGTTGAAAAACTTCGAGAAAATGTAAATAATATTTATACAGGTAATTCCTCGGATCGTTGTGCGTTTTCTCCCCGTTCTTCCCTCTTCCGGCAAGAGAGTATGACTGACACGGCGGGCCCCCGATAATCACATCCACGCTCGTCCTGTTGTATTTTTTCTTTAATTGTTTTTTAATATCCAGTATTATCGAGTTGTTTGCAGAATCCGATAATTCCCGATTGACAATCAGTTGCTTTTCTACACCTGTGTTGTATGCCGTTTCAACAAATTCTTCGCGGCTTATATTACCACGATAGTATTTAGCATAAAGATCATTTTGTTCATCGGTGTGGAAATTTTGGAATAACAATCGTGTCTCTAATGTATTGGCTGCGTTCCTGTCCATCTCGATATGTCCCACAAAATCAAAGGAGCGCCGGATGAACCCTTCAGTAAGACCGCCGCCCCCGGAAAACATATCAAGAACGAGAAATTCTGAACGCATTATCCTGATGAAATTAGACCAGGAAGTGTAATAAAATATGTTTATTTGAAAATTGAGGGAATTTAAAAAAGGTGAATTTGTTTAATGATTTTCCCAAACGTTATTCGGCGAATTCAATTCAAGAGCAGCATAGATTTCAAACAGGGCATCCCCTACCGCATCCGCCCGGTCGCCAAATCCCCCCTTCACATCCCCCGCGAAACCCACGAGACCCGCACACCAGCAACAAAAACGAACGGCACACCCTCAAAAACGCACAGCCCCGATGCCGTAAAAACGATCCCCACACAGCCGCCCCCTCGCTCCGGGGATGGCAGGATGCAAAAAGGATTTGGGTACGGGTGTTCCGCCGCCCCGGTCGGTGATTCTCATCTGTCCACAAACTGGTCAATTCAACCACAAACTCCTTGGAGAAATGAAGGGAACACGATAATATAAGCAATGAAAAAATCTCAGCGTACCAAGGACTACCCGGCGGTTGACTCCTGGAATTACATCACCATCGAAGGATATTGTATGCTCAATATGGAATACGGCTGTTGTCACGACCGGTATAATTACCAGCTCAATCCGGATCGTACCTTCACACGGGTAAAAAATGACCGGTATGATCCGACAGCAAAACCGGATCCTTATCCCGCTGAATGCAAACGTTCTGTTGAGTCTTCGTGCATCGGATGCATCCATTTTGCATGGTGCGATCCAGATGACGAATCACCGGGGGAAACCGGGAAAATGAATTTGCACGAGGACACAGGATGTATCAAGCGGTTTGAAAAATAAGTCAAAATAGGAACGATTAGACATAGAGTTTTTCTTTTTTTGCAATTTTTATGGCTTCACGGATAAGTTCACGCCCTTCTTTTGTGATTTTTGGATTCTCCATGTATTTATGAAACCTACGGGCGTCATCTCCCTCCAGCACCAGCCCAATCTCAATTGGTTTTGCCATCCCGCTCCCCCCCGGTTTTTTATAAGCATTATATTTCCACAGAACCATTTGAATTGTTGCGAACGGTTACAACGGCGGATCAGGCTGGCTGATACAGGCTTGGATGCAGGGTCGGCTGCATGAGGTGGGGAGTGGATGCAGGAATCCGGCGAAAGGTGCGATGCGGCGTTTTCGGAAAATCGCGAACCGGGCGATCGTTGTGTGTGCTGGAAAATTTTTTTTGTAAAAATCCCGGGAAAAATTTTTGATGAAATTGTTTTGGGAAAAATCTGATGAACACGATTAGCGTTTGAGTTGAAATTTTCGCGAATGGAATTTCATCGGAGAAGTAAAGTGATGAGTGCCGATGCAATCGCAACCGAACTGGTCTTCTTAAAGACCGACGCAACGAAGCCCTATACCTTCTTTCGCGAACAGTTACGCGAGGTGCAGGCAATGATCCCCCGGGAGGTTGGGGCAATGAACGCGAGTTACGAGTATGGGAATTTCCCAGCGCGACGCCTTCACAACGCGAGTGCCTGAGTTGTACGTTTGCGGAGTTTTGTCCGGAGGCGAAGGTTGGGAGGGGATGAGGGGGCGACGATTGGAGGGAATGGGCTGGTGGTAGGGGAAAATAAAGGATGGGGTGTTTGAGGGTAAGATAGATTATGTTCGTGTGGCTGTGAAGCCGATAGGGTAGAGTGTATGTGAACTTTTAGTTCGAATATTCTTATCATAAAGGCAAGATTGAAAAACAAAAAAAATTATTGTAAAGAATTTAGTAACTCAATTACAATGTCAACTGAAGTATAAGGATTTGCCTCTCTGGAGTTTAAATCGATATTCGATTTCAAATAATTTTTTCGTAATTTTTTTGCGTTATCGATTGCATTTCTTTCATTTTCTTTCAATTTTGAGAATATTGGTTCGATTTTTGTTTTACAATAATCAGGAAAATGTTCTTGAATTTTGTTGAAAGTTTCTTCCATCATGATTTTGCTTGTGTAATGTTTAAAATGTAGTAAAAACCAGATTTCAAAATTCGGATTGGAAAGAATTAAACTAATAAATTTTGACTCTTTTAATCGCAATCCTTCTTGTACCATTTCATTAGTAGTTTCATCCATATCCATAACACAAAAAATTTTGTCTTTATCTCTAATATTATTTGAACTATATTTTTTTGCTATTTTTTTAATCATCTGCGTGGGATTTCCACTGTTTTCAAAGAAGGGTTCAATAATTACATTTCTTATTCCTAATTCACTTTTTTTTAAAAGAAAATAGTAATGTTCTGTATGTCCATTTGAATAAATATGAATAAAATATCTTTGTTGCAAATTTCGAGATTTCCGAGAAAAAAATACCATCCACTGAAATATTATATTTATGGGTATTAGAACTTTCCATATTTTATATCAGGCAATCCACCGTAGCGACCTAAAAAGTAACTTTTCTCGATTGCCTTATCTTGTCTTTTTTCATAATCAAATAGCGAATAGACATCCGTCGATTTTGTCTCACCACTTTTTTCAGTAAACCATATTTGCTCTCTTTTAAAGAAGTCCGTTTGTAAAAACCTTGTATTATGTGTTGTAAAAACTAATTGAGAATTGACTTTATTTATTTCTGGATCATGAAAGATTTTTACAAGATAATATTGAAGATCTGGATGTAACTTAATATCGAACTCATCAATTATTAAAACCCTGTTTTTATTTAATAGTGTTTCGAGCCAAAGACCTGCAATTTTGAACATTTGCTTGGTTCCACTTGATTCGAACGATTTAAAATCTCTAATTACTTCGCTACCGTCAACTCTTCTCCTTACTGATTTTATTTCTGGGACTTCTATCTCAAAGATGTCTTTTCTATTATCCGTTGGAAGAGGTAATTCTATTGATGCGATGAAGGTCTTAAATGATTCAATAAATTTTGGGTCATCCACCTTTTTATTCTCACCAACAACATTTGAAATATCCAAATCTGCAAATTGTAAAAATTTTAAAATGTTGCCACGATTTTGCTCGGATTCATTCATATATTCTATTGTCGATTTTTCGGAAAACGTCGATAATGATCCAATTACGATCAATTTTTTATTAAACCATTCAAAAACAGGTCCAAATTTTTTATATTCGTTATTCGCTTTAGATAGGAAAAGGACATTGTCACCAGTATGCTGAAATAAAACCGCAAGCTCAGAATGATCAATGAATGGTTCAAAAATTTCGTTTTCTCGTTTGAATATGCTAATTTCCTTTTTTCCCACAAAATATGATAAGTTTTCAGTTATAATTCTCTCCAAATTATATGAGAATGAATACTTATATGGGGTGTTCTCAATAATAAAAAAAATTTCAAAATATGTTGGCTTTTTTGAGTAATTAGTATCTAAAATAAAAGGATCATATTCACCAAATGTGTCACCTTTATTCATGGTTTTTGAGGTTAACACTAACCGTTTCATTACATGAAGTGCTCGAAGTAAGTTAGATTTTCCGGATGCATTTGCACCATAAATAACACTACTTTTAAGAAGCCTGGAAACTATCGCTTTTTTTTCTAATTTAATTAAATTGTACGGTTTTGAAGACCCCTTTGATGGGATCATACTAAATGTTTTTTTATCCGAAATTGACCTAAAATTTTCTACACTAAACTGAATAAGCATGAATATAGCTTACCATTATTAGTATTAAAAGTTTTTACGAAAAAATCGTAAAATCTGTAATGCTTTAAATACAAAAATTTTTCACAATCAGATATGTAAATAGGGTATTATTTTGAAATTACAGTATAATTTAAAGTAGATCCTAGTGGCTATTGCATAACTCGAAAAAAAATCTATTTGTAACAATCAATATTGGAGATTATGAATTCAAACGATAATGCAAGGATATTTCAGATCACAATTGGTACATAGTAAAATCAAAAATAGTCATGAAACAGCCCCCCTATACACAATTATATTTTAGTTAAAGAGATTGTTTTCATAGTTCTCTTTCACAAGAACTTCCGCACCAATTCGTACAAGACTCATATTTTTGCCATAAGTCTAAGTGTTTACCCCAATTCTCATTTATCCACCATCCCCTCGTCTCTTATATTCCATAAAATTCCATACAGAAGTATAAATGAAACTTATCTAATCACTGACACCCATCTGGGCCTCGCAGCGTTCAGTCGCGACAAACATCAAAAGATTCTTTCACTATCCTACTTCGCTTGATTCTCCCCAACCTCGCACAAATCCCGGCAATCGCACCGCTGGCATCCCATGAACGACGGATTCGCCACAATCCCCTCAGCACACAGACCGAGCCGATCATCCCGAACACCCGCTCACGGAACGCCGCGATGCTCGACTCGTCCGGGATGTAATCGATCGTCTTGTTGTCCTTCAGGTAATTGGAAAGGTTCAGCATATGGTGTCCGTTTTGATCTTCTCCGCAACCTTCCCAATCAGCCTCATCACTTCCTCCTCATCAACATTCACCCCCCAAAACTCCCCCGTCTCCGTAAAATACAGCCACCCGGCAACCCTCGCACCAACAATCTGCCGTGCCGCCTCGCAGTACACCCCCATCGAAACCGCGTACTCTTCAGCCTTCAAAGCATACTCGTTTGGAGTAACCGGATCTGATTTGTAATCGATCACCACCCACGAACCATCCAACAGCTCGCACAACCGGTCAATCTTCCCCGTCACCCGCTTCCCGTCAATAGTAACAACAAACGGCAGCTCGCAGAACTCCCGCTTCACTCGCTTCATCAGATCCGAAGAACGGAACCGGGCCACGATCTCCTCGCACTGCCGGACATGCACCTCCGAATATACGCCATATTCTTTTAGTATTGCAGCAGCATCCCTGCCCCGCAGCACCTCATGAATAATCGTGCCCTTGGTAGTCCCCTCAACCCCCGGCAAATATTTCGACACCACCGGTTCCCGAACCGGAACCGGTCCCTTCGCCGTCTCCAGTTCTGAAACAGAAACAACCTTCACCCGCTCCGGTCCGGCAGAATACACCGGCGCAGTCCATGTCACGGTCTTCCCCGCACATTCCTCCGGCACAACAAAAAGCACAGGTGAGACCCGCCCCGTCTCAGCACGAATCGCCAACGGGTCAGAAACAATCGCCAGCCGGAAATCTCCGGGTAAATCAACCCCACCAGCCGCAATCGCATCGCTGGTCACGCCAAGAGCAGTGAAGACCCACTCAATCCGGGACCGGGCAAGATCGAAAGATAAACCAGAATCCTCCGGCGCTGTCCCGCTCATGAACAGGTGATCCCTCGCCCGGGTCAGCGCCACATACAGCAGCCGCTTCTTCTCCGCCCGCTCCTTCTGGCGCTGCAACTCCCTGAGCATCACCAGCACCGCGCTCTCGGTCATCTCGTAATCGGCAGCGGGGTTCGGGACTTTCACGCCCACCATTAGCGGGTTGTCGCCAATCATAATCGGGGGATAGCGGTGCGGGAAAGGCATGCCCATGTCCGGCACGAAAACGATGGGGAACTCCAAACCCTTTGCGGCATGCACGGTCATGATGTTGACGACATTCTCCGCAAGGGCATCGAGCGGCGCCTCGCCCTCCCGCTCATCTTCATCCATCGCCTGCCGGAGATCGGCGGTAAAATCGGCTAGTTGGTAATTTCCGGTCTCTTCGCGGTTCCGTGCCATGCTGACCAGTTTCTCGATGTTGGTAAGGATTTGTTCCCCGGCTGGCAGCGCAGCATACACGGTGTAGACCCCGGACTCCGACAAAATCCGGCGCACTAAGGAGACCAGCCCGGAGCGCCCGGCGTACTGCTGCCAGTCTCTGAGGATCTTGCAGGCACGGGTCACCGGCCCGGCACCGGTCCGCTCCGCGTACTTCCCCAACTTGTCCCAGAGCGTTCGACCGTTTTCCTGCGCAATGCAGAAGAGTTCCGTATCCGGAACGCCGAAGTACGGGGATCGCAGGATACCGGCAAGGCTGATGTTGTCGTGCCGGTGTTCGAGGAACGAGAGGATATTGCAGAGATCGTACACTTCCTGCCGGTGATAGAACCCGGTCCCTCCGTGGACATAGACGGGTATCCCGTACTCGGAGAGCGCTGAAAGGTAATACGAGAGGTTGGTCCGCTGCTCCAGCAGGATCGCAATATCGCCGTACCGGGCCTGCCGCTCGACAAACGAATGGTCCGGCTGCTCCGAGTACACAAAAAGCGGCTGGGCATTGACGATACTGTGGATCCACCGTGCCAGCATCCCGGCTTCGTTCCGTTTCGTCCCGGGTGCATCGCTTCCCTTGGGAGGAAGCAGCAGTTCCACCGAACCAGAATGACCGGACCGGCTCTCGGAAATCCGGACCGGCTCGTACCCGAACTCCCACGGCTTCTCTGCGGAGGCAAGCAGCCGGGAGAAGATGTAGTTTGAAATGCCGATCACTTCCTTCGTGCTCCGGAAGCTGGTGTCGAGGTTCACCACCCGTCCCTTGCAGGCAGCGGAGATGATCTCCTGCGCCTCCTTGAACCGGGTCACGTCCGCGTCGCGGAAGAGATAGATCGACTGCTTGGGGTCGCCAACAATAAAGAGGCAGTCCGTTGTCGGGGATGGTGTCCCGATGATGGCGAGGATGATATCAAACTGCGACAGGTCAGTGTCCTGGAATTCATCGACAAGGATGTACCGGAACCGGGGCATGAAGTGCGTTGCCACGAGATCGCGCTGCTCAAGGAATAATCTCCGGGCATGAAGGATCAGGTCGGAGAAATCGAGACCGCCGAGTGTTGCCTTCCCGCTGCCGACAAGTTCTGCATACCGGGAAAAGACAAGGGAGAGCGCCTTTAAGAACTGCACCGAGCCGGTGATGACCGGATCGGATGCGTCAACAGTCATCCGGAACAGGGAGTGTTTTCGATCAAGGATCTCTGCAAGCACTTTCCGGGACTGTTTGAACTCATCGAGATCATAAGGCTTCCAGATCTTTTTACTCCCGATATTGCCGGGTTTCTTCCCGGCAAGTTCAAGTGCTGCCTGACAGAATTCCCGTGAGTCTGCGGATTTTTCAAGCACAGAGAGCAGCGGTCGGATCTCAAAAAGGAAGGCAGCTGCCTTGTCATTCACTCCCTCATACGCTGATGCAAGACCGAGCAGCGTATGGATTGTCGATGAGAACGAGGGATCCTTTTGCAGCGAGGCAATCTCCACATCGCGGAATTTTTCAACCTCTGTCTTCCAGACATCGAGCACATGGCTCTCACCTTCCCCAAGTACCGTGAAGAACCGGGCATATCGTTCCCGCTTCCCATAGAGTGCGGAGAGCATCGTTTGTAGGTTAAATTGTTCCGTGATAGAGAGGACCTGGACCAGTGCTTCGTTGACCGGGCCCTCCTGCCGTGTATGGATCAGGTCCTCGTATGCTGTGCTGTGGATGCGGGAGACCTGCTGTTCATCCAGAACGGCAAAACCTGGCTCCAGACCCGCCTCAATCGGGAACTCCCGGAGCACCTGTGCGCAGAATGAATGGAAGGTCTGGACCGGCGCGATCATAAAATCCTCTGCCGCCTTCTCCCACTGCGGGCCTTCCTGTTTCGTGATCTCGGCACGGATCCGCTCCTTCATCTCCGCTGCTGCCTTATCGGTAAACGTAAGGGCAAGGATCTGCGGCACGCTCACGCTCTGCGTTTTTAAAAGGTCAATGTATTTCTGGACGAGCACGTAGGTCTTGCCGGTTCCGGCACCGGCAGTAACCACCACGCTCTTGTCGTGTCGGGTGATTGCCTCGCCCTGTCGCTCTGTAGCGCCCATATCAGGTCTCCTCCCCGGTCTCTAATACCCGGTACGGATCGAAGCGGCAGCACCGTTTGAAGTCGCAATACTCGTTCGGGCATTTCTCTTCCGGCGGAAGAGGGAACCTCCCGTTCCGTATCCCGTCAATGTATGCGAAGGCACATTCGCGGGAGTGCTGGAGAATACCAGAGAAATCCGCGGACTGTCGGATCCGGGAGATCATCAGGTCTCTGGCTGACGAGTCTGCAAGGACAATGCTCCGCTCCACATCGCGCCGGATTTTATAATATCCCCCGCCAATCCCGTGCGAACCGGTGATCTGTTCGAAGGCAAGCAGGTAAAGCGGCAGCTGCAGGGCAGTTCCCGCCTCAATATCCTTCGCCTTGGGATGCACTCTTGCGGACTTGTAATCATAGATGAGGAACTGCCCCTCCGGTGTGATATCGATCCGGTCTATCCGTCCCCGGATACTCAGTCTCTTCGTGCCATCTAATGACGCAAGTTCAACCGGTTCCGGTGACGAGGCAGGATCATCCGACCCATCGGTTCCCATGCCAAAGGAGAACTCGAAACGTGAAGGCACGAGCGGCGAGTCCGCTTCCAGCGTTTCGCTTTCAAGGAACCGTTCAAAATACCCGGGACCATTATGCCGGTCCCCGAGCATCAGGATCTTTGTTGCATCCCAGAGCGGGCTTTGGAATGAATAGTTGTCCAGTTCGGCATTCGCGATCCGGAGAATCATTTCCGTTGCAATCGCTAGCGTTGAGAGACTGACCTTTGTATTGCCGTCATTACGCCATTGCCGGTAAAATGTGGCGAGGACATGGTGAATGGCAGTCCCGCGATCGCTTGCCGAGAGGTTCGGTTCCACTTCCGGCAGGGCACGAAGACCGATCACACGGTTCAGGAAATATGCGAACGGACAGGTTGCATAGGTCTCAAGGCTTGTCGGGGACCAGACATGATCCGGACCATACTGCCCGGCGAGAACAGTACCGATCGATTCATCCCTGGAAAGGATTCCGTCGTACGGTGAATTGCATTCGCCCCTCCGGTAATACCGTTCCATGTTGATTCGTTCGGTGAGATCGCTGATACCGAGGGAATCCGGAATAAGGTTGAGAACGGTGCAGGCTTTCTCATCGCGAATCCCTTTCCCCGCATCAATAGCCGTAGTCCGCATGGATACAGCAGAATTTTGTATGGATGTATGCCACGGGCAATCCCCGATCCGCATCCGTACCCGTTCGAAAAATGCTGATGTGAGCAATATTTTCTCCCCATCGGCAAGCGGGGCACTCAGGTACACCGTCTTCTGTGCAGAGAGCAGTGCCGCGATGAAATAATATTGTTCTTCCCGGAGGATCTCGGTGAGCGAACGGGTTCCCATGCGGGTATTCTCTAATGAGTTGGTGAAGGGGAGCCGGGTGGTCAGACTGGGAAAGACGCCCTCAACCAGCCCCCCGATGAAGACCACGGGAAACTTCATGTGAGGACATTCACGGAAACCGAGTACAGTAACACCAGCATCATCCTGCCGGCTGGCATTATCCGGCTCTTCTGCAATCGCGGAGATAAGCCGGGAAAAATCCTGCGCCGTGATGGGATCATCCTTCGGCATCCATACGATCCGGGCAAGGGATTCCAGACGGGATTGAAATTTTGTATTGATCTGAATCTCATGCTTCTTCAGATGCTCATCGGGTGCGCCGAACAGGTACGGGATATTCCACAAGTCCAGGAATTCCTGGAATCCATCGATATGATCCCGGAGTGGTTTCTTTTTGGAAAGGCTATCGAGATTGTCAATAAGAATTCCCAATCCTTCCTGAACACGTTCAACAGAATGGATCGAGATCCCCTGAAGGTTCTTCGCTTTCTCCGGGTCCTGCATTTCCTGATGGAGCCAGTCCAGTTGTTTTTTCCAGTTCGGGTGGGGACCTACAATTCCGGCATAACGGGAAACGAGGTCAACTTCAGCCGCATCCAGAGATATTATTCCTCCAGGAACCGGTCCCCTCCGGAAAAACGGGCTCCCAATCAGCCGGACAATATTCTCGCGGGTATACCCGTTGGCAGCGAGGTTGGCGATCGCGAGAAAGAACTGAACAACCGGTGCTCGTGATAGCCGATGCCCCACTGCTGCATTCCATGGGATCCCGAAATCAGAAAAGACCTCGTCGATGAACCCAAGTTCATCGCGAAGAGCCGGAAAAACTACGGCTATATCGGAAAGAGGAATCCCGCTGCTATTCAGCCGGTTGATCTCTGCTGCAATAGTGTATACTTCAGTATAGCGCGTAGGGAATGTCTGCACCCGGAAAAGATCTCCGGATTCGAGTATACCGGATTCCGAGAAGATGCCGGTTATCTGCGAAGACAAAGACGAAGGATCATATGACGGTTGAGACCCAGACGTTTTTCCCTTTTCGGCCCGGTTCCTGAAAATATTCTGATCAATACCATCAGGAACAGAGAAATGTACTTTCCCTGCATGCTCCCGTACTGCCTCGAAGAGATCCTGTTCAAGCGGCAAGGGGTCATAGAAACCGTAGACGAATACCGTGCCAAGCGGGGATGTGCCGTAGCGGTTCAGGTGATCGGTCGTCCATTCAAGGATCGTATCGCTATCCACAAGATCCAGTTCCCTCAACCGGTTCCGGTATTCCGTGATAATCATGTCAAGCTGGCAGCTCTTCTCGCTCTCAAGATCCAAGAGACATTCAGGGAACGGAACCTTCCTTGTCACGGTGACATTTTTAAAGGTCATGAGATCATCAATCGTGCCGGATGACGGGTGATCGCGTGCAACAAAGAGCGGAACCTTCTCTGCAAGATCCATAAGAACCTGCGCGAGCAGCAGTTTCGATTCGCCTTTCGACAGGAATCGCTCGGTTGTCCGGTTTTCCTCTAACAGGATTTTACAGAATCCTTCGAGTGTACAGATGCGGGAAGAAATGAAGGGGATATTATTCTCTGTCAGGTACCCGGTGACATGCGTGACCAGTCGTTGCGTGGGAAGAAGAAACCAGCTCGTGAACGGATCTTCCCGTGCGGCAGTTACAAAACGACTGATAACGGCATCCAGCAGTTCCCCAGGAAGTCCGTATTCATGGGAGACTTCCTTATCAAAGGAGTCCAGGGAAGACTGTGCTGGCATGATATGTGGTTAACCTGCCGGAAGAAAAATGGCGGGGTTTATTCCAGGTACTTAGTCAGCGTGATCGTGTCGATCTTCTCTTTTGTCACTGCTGTCACGTCAATTTCCCGTGCCTCGGCTTCCTTCGTGATCACCTTGATGTCGTGCTCAAGTTCCTTGATTGGAATAAGCTTTTTGCGCTTCTCCATGGGAGGATTCATCTTCTCGGCTTTCTCGTAGTCCACAACTTTCTTCAGGATCTCATCCGGGAGAGATTCACAGCTCTTGAGAAGACCAAGGAATTCATTGAAGAAGTACGTGTCAATCTGCATCCGGCGTTTAGTCGCATGGGCGAACTTGCCAATCACATGGCAAATATTCTCGCGGTCTTCGGGACTTAGCTGATCAATGAACTGGTAGTCCTCAATCTTCCGGAGAGCAAGAACAACCGGCTCCAGGCATTCATGAGTGACTACATACACCTGGTAGTCAGCCATATCCAGATGGAAATCATCCAGATATCCAAGAGTGTTAGCCGGAACAACGAGGAAAATATCTTTCTTCACATTCTCTTCTTTCGCATACTTCTTTGCAGCCTCAGCCTGATTCCTGATATATGACGGGAAATTCCCGAGTTCATCGGAATTCTTCGGGCTCTTGGCATCAAAGATGACATACTGGTCCGCGATGATAACCGCATTGTCGGGTTTTTTCCCGGAGACAGGGAATTTTTCCTTATCACAGTACTCAATGGTGTGCCGCTGGCAGATTGACCGTAACGATTGTTCGACCAGTTCCTCGTGCTTTTTCCATGTCTGTTCCATTTCGGCAAATTCTGAACGGATCTTCTCGTCCCGCTCAGCCTGCACCCGGAGCCGGTCTTCTTCGAGTTGCTTTTTTAATGTCGTAAGTTCAGTGATCCGTGCGTCATGCTCACGGATGCGCTCCTCTTCTTTCTGCCGGATTTCCGCGAGTGTTTTCTGTGCTTCGATAAACTGCGAATTCAGCTGGTCGAATTTTCCCTGCGATGCAGAAAGATCCTCTTTTAACTGGGTTATCGCCTGCTGGTTTTTCCTGTCAGCGGCGACCAGTCCACCAGCCATGTTCTCGCGTTCATTGATCTTCGCTTGGAGGTCCTCGTTCTTTGCTGCAAGCGTGACCAGATCGCTTTTCAGCCGGAGAATGTAATCCTCGCTGTTTGCCTGTGCCTCTGCAAGTGTTGCCCTGTCCCGTTCCTTCTCAGTAATCTTTTCATTCAGGGACTGGGAACGATGTTGTTCCGACAAAAGATCCTGCTGGAGACAGGTTGCCTGCTGATCGCGGTACTCCACGCTCTGGGAGAGATCCCGGTTTGTTAAAACAAGTCCGGAAATTTCTGCATCTTTTTCCTGCATGAGGTTCTGGAGATGCTGGTATTCCCCGAATGCATCGTACCCGAGCGATACAACTGTTTTCCATGAGAAAATGCGTTCAAAAAAACCGACATTCTTGATCCGTTCAAAAAACCTGCGTAAATTTTCGAATGGGGGAGCGTCCATAAATTACACCTGAAGATATTATATTCTCTGGAGTGTTTGAGGAATTCTTGGAGTATACTACTTATTAACATACTGTGCGGAGGGTGAAAATGAGACTTTCCACATCCCCCGGATCTTTTAGCGAGTGTGCGATGATCATCTCAAGATCGGCATCCCGTTCCCTGTCAGCATCCCAACAAAGATATTTGCAGCGATTTTTTTGGTAACCGGGAATTGACATGCGAGGAAATCCCGCATGGGGATTACAATCCCGCCATCCTCGCACCCCCTGCTCGATGCGTTGTACCATTTGGCAATATTCATAGGGATGCACCGTCAACACGAATTCTATGAAGACATATCCCATTGCGGTAATTATCCTCGTCCTCGCGGCATCTGTCGCGGTGGCGGCATGCACCAGCCGGGCGGGGGATAGAGAGACCGCCATGATGGATACGGTCGCACAGCAGCTCACCGCGTCTATCAACGCGGGTCTTGGCGATCTCAAAGCAGGGAACCAGAATAACTCCCGTGCCCTCTCCACGGCGGGACTTTCAGGTCAGAACGCAGAAGCGATCCTGGCAAAAAACCTCCAGCGCTACCCGTGGGCGATCTCCTCCTTGGTCATCTCACGGGATGGTATCATCATGACCGCGGTGCCTAAAAACTACGCCGGCATGGTCGGTACGAACCTGAGCTGGCAACCGCAGTTCCAGAAGATGAACGCGGCACGGGGTCCGACGGTCAGCGGGGTCTTCCGGATGGTGGAAGGGTTCACCGGGATCTCGCAGAGTTACCCTGTTTTTTCCTCTTCGGGAGAGTGCCTCGGCTATACCGATATCACCTATGCGCCGGACGTCTTCCTCGGCAGGTATATCGAGGGGGTGACCAGCCAAACAGCATATGATGTCTGGGTGGCGCAAACGGACGGGACGGTAATCTACGACACGCACAAAGAGGAGATTGGTACAAATCTCTTCTCCGATCCCGCCTATGCGGATCCCGCCCTGCAGGAGATATTTACCCGGATCGTGAAGGAACCGTCCGGTTCAGGGAAATACACCTTCCACGACCGGAACTGGAACAGAAACGTGACGAAGACCGCGGTCTGGGATACTGCAGGAATCGACGGGGCAGAATGGCGCGTGGTGGTCACCCTCGCCGAAAGTGATGGCGAAGTGAAGACCACAGGGACGCCGACGCCTGCGGGAGAGGCGACCGATGCCCGGTATGTAAACCTCACCCGTTTTGTAAAGGGGGCTGCCGCATATGCAAAGGAACACGGCAAGGAGACTGCACTCAGGGAGTTCAACAACCCGAACGGAACGTTCATCAAAGGGGACCTCTACGTATTCGCGTACGACATGAACGGAACTACTATCGCGCTGCCCTACCAGCAGGGACTGCTCGGGACGGACCGGACCGGGATCTCCGATTCCAACGGGGTTAAATTTATTGACAGGCTGATCGAGGTCGCCCGTGATGGCGGGGGCTCACTCTACTACATCTACCCGAATCCTGAAGATAATTACCGGGAGGAGTTCAAGATCTCCTATGTCATACCGGTTGACAACGAATGGTTCGTCGGGTCGGGGGTTTACCTGCCCGCAATGCCTGCCGGATTTAATATTACGGAACGGGACGAGCTCGTCGAAAGGGTGCAGCAGGCCCGCGGGTATGCCCAGGTGCAGGGTGCAAATAAGGCGATTTTTGATTTCAACGATCGCAAGGGTGTTTTTGCGAACGGGAGCCGGTATATCTTTGCCTACGGCTATAACGGGACCACGCTCGCACTCCCGTTCCAGCCCGAAGTGATCGGCTCGAACCGGCTGAATTTTTCTGATACCTATGGCGTAAAAATTATTGCGTGGGAGATCTCCGCAGCAAAGCGCGGCGGAGGGTTTGTGTACGTGGATTATCTCAATCCGGATACCGGAGCTGTCGGACTGAAACTCTGCTATGTCGCACCGGTTGACAATAAATGGCTCGTGGGATCCGGCATTTATACCGAACGGCTGTGAGTGGCGGGGGGAAATCATCTGCAGGTGAGCCCGGATCAACACGTTCGTGGTCATGGGTCTGGGTGACCGGGTGACCGGGACATCATCATGGGCAGTGCTGAGCAGGATTTATTAAAATGAAGAGAGAGATCCAAACCCTCGATCAGGGAGACACGATCATCTCCACCATCGGCATCTCGTCTCCCGTCTGCACCCTTATCCATAAGTTTGAGGATTACATCACGGGGCTCAACAAGGAAAAGAAAACGAAGATCACTGACGGGCTCGACCTCAGATTCTCATAAAAACAAAACAACAATTCTTTTAATTCTCCCCTCGTATAGCAAGAAATGAAAAAATTCACTTTCCTCATCCTAATCGCAGCACTCCTCATCGCAGGAGCCTGCATTGCCGGATGCACATCGACTGCTCCCACCACTACTCCGTTAGCAAGGGAAACGATCGCAGGTGCCTCTGGACCATCATCGGTAGCGATCCTTCACGGCCCGCGCCTCGGGCTCATCAACGCGAGCTCGGCTATTGTATACTGGGAGACCGGTAGTCCGGTACCCGGTGAAATCCAGTGGGGAACCGCACCGGGTAATTATCCATCCATTCTTCGCAACACTTCTGCCACCACCCGGCACAGTTTTTTACTCACGGGTCTCTCACCGCAGACAACCTACCACTACCAGATTATCTCCGGAGGCACCCCCTCTCCAGACTCGATCTTGACAACTGCGGCTCTTTCGGGGACCGGGTTTCAGTTCGTCACCCTTGCCGATAACCGGGGCCCGAACGTGGCAACCGACCGCATAAATGTAACCCCTCCCTTCCAGTCCATCATGAATCTCATCGCTGCCAAAAAATCTGGTGACACTGCCTTCGTACTCCATGGCGGGGATATCTTTTACGGGGGTACGGATCTCGCCACCGAATACCAACTGTATGATGCATTCATGCGTTCAACCGATCCGGTCGCTTCCCAGATGCCATTCCTTGTCAGCCCGGGCAACCACGAGATGGTGACACCTGCAAATCCCGGAGAATACAATCCAAAAGACCTCTTTGCCGCTGAATTTGCCCAGCCATCAGTTCTGGCAGGGTATGAAGGAACCGTGTATTCATGGGACTGGGGTAATTCGCATTTTGTGTCCATTGACACAAGCCATTATGATCCCACTCAACCGACGTACTCTCATCTCTTCTATCTCGACAACGTGCAGATCAACTGGCTTGATCAGGACCTTGCAGCAGCACAGGCACGGGGGGTCCGCCATATCTTTGTCTTCAGCCATTCGTTTGCGTATCCCGATTCCCTGGAGAATCTTGAGAGTCTCGGGCGTTATCCGGCACAACGGGATCAGTTCTGGCAGGTACTGGCAAAGCACAACGTCGATGCCTACATTACCGGCCATGCCCATGAGTTCAGCGATTCGTTTGGCCAGGACGGGGTGGTCCAGTGGCTGAATGGCAATTCAGGAAGTGTCCTCTCACCAAACGGGGGTACAGGAAAAAATGAGTTTACGCTCTGGAATGTCAACGGTGACACGGTCACGGCATCCCTGATTAATGATCAGGGTCAGATTGTTTACACACGCCAGATCATAAGCTCACAACCGAAATCCTGACACATCTTTTTTTTCTGATTCATCCCCCAACGCAGCAATCCCTCGGAAGGGTCCGGAAGAGATCGAAGATACCCTGATCGGGACACTTACGAATCCCCGGTATAACGCAACATCGGGCGATCTGACCTGCACGGCAGCCAGTGTTAAAAACTACAAGAAGAACACGCGTACGGATTTCGTGAGCAAAGCCGATGCCGTTATCCCGCAGAGATTTGACCAAGTTACTCCCTTCATTGACAACGTGGGCATATACAATAACAGCAGCGAACTGCAGGAACGAACCACTATTAAAGCAATGATGAATTATACCGGAAAAATATACAATTTAAGCAGTGTGAGATACTCATGACCGTAAAACCCTGCCACATCCTGGGAGCCATCCTCCTCTTTAGCATGATCTGCATCGGCCCGGTCCTCGCCGATACCTGGGAGAACAACTGGACACCCTGGGTGACAAAGACGACGACAACGACCGCGACCATCAACTGGCGGCAGGACGTGAACGGTGCCGGGAGTATAGCGTATGCAAAAACCGGGGATTATCTCCGGACCGGTCACTTCGATACCACCGTTACGGACACGTCAGCAACCCCGTACCACCATCTCCTGCTCACCGGTCTCGAACCGGGCACATCCTACACCTACCTCGTGCAACCCACCGGCAGACCCGGCGTCTTTTCCCCACGGGCATTCCGTACCATGCCCGAGAGTGGCCCGTATACCTTCATTGTGATCAGCGACGCACAGGAAGGGTCTGCATACAGTGAAGATCAGCGGTTCCATTACGTGGCGAATGCAATAGCGAAGGAGCCGGATGTGCTCTTCATCCTCTCGGGCGGGGACCATGCCCGGTTTGACAATTTCGGGCGCTGGGCGATTTTTTTTAATAACGCTGACGGGATGCTTTCAAACACCACCATCTTCCCTGCGATAGGCAATCACGAATACCATGATATCAACAAAGGGGATGCACCAACGCCTGCCACGTATTACCATTATGCGTTTCCCGGGCCCCTCAACTACAGTTTCGACGTTGCCGGGATCCGGTATATTGTCCTTGACGCCCCGGACCCAAACGAGGCAATTCTTGACCACACCGACAACCCTACACCCTCGCTGAACCTCACCGTAAGCCAGGTTCCATGGCTCCGGAGCCAGCTGGACAACCGGTTACTGGGGATATTCACCCTGCAGCACAACCCAGACTGGCTGGATGGCTGGACTACCGTTGAACCCCGGTACGCACCCTGGGATGCCCTGTACCAGGCATACGGCATCAGTGCCTCATTCGCCGGTCATATCCATACCTACGAGCGGTACTCAATCAATGGGATTCCCTATTTCATTGTCGGCAATGCCGGCGGTCCTGCTTCAGAGATCAATGCCACCCTCCCGTCCGGGTACCAGGACGGCTCAACACGCCGGCTCGGGTATCTCAAAGTAACGGTTGACCCAGCCAATAACTCAGCAACCGCCCGTGAGATAATTGTGGGCTATGCCTATGGCGACGACGACAACCTGACCCCATTCATCTACCCGTCCCCTGTCACTGATGAGACGGTCATGTTCTCCCTGAAACGGCAAGCCGGTCTGCCGGGAGTAAACACCACCGGGACCAGCTCTGCAGGAAAGCCGGCGGGAACTGCTTCCGGCATCCCTGCTGTTGTGACCATCATCGTAGTGGCTTTGGGGATCGGAACCGCCATCCGGTTGAAAAGAAACGACCGTTGACGGTGCCCATGTCCGGGTTCACCTTATACTCAATTAGGGTACGCAGGAGTCCTGCAACATTCAAAAAAGGCTGATCGTGAAAAGACCTGTTGCCGCAAGCAGGATCCGGTGAAAAGCAGGTTGCGATAAAAAAAGGCCGATAAGACCTGCAACAAGAGAGATATCGGTCTGGTGTTTTCAGCATTGAGGCTCTGGAGAAACGGCATATTGCCGATGGTCTCGCCACAGGATTCTAAAGATTATTAACTGATTGCCAGTGAAGTTTCTTCACCTTTTTTTTATGCGATCAACGCATCCCCTATTGCGCAAGCAGTCGTTGTGCAAACGCCTGGCACTTGAGGAGATGTTGGCGGTCTTTTTCTGACATGTTCCACGCGCCGGCAAACAACAGGAGCAGCGCATTTTCAAGCGCAGTATCATACATCTCGGCTTCGCCGAACTTCGGGTCAGGGATCTTTGCAAGCACGCTGGCATCTTCAGAGGAGAAGACGAGAAATGTTTCTGGTTGGGGGAATGACTTGTCGAGGCGTTCTGCCTGTTCTTTGACGATGGCAAACGCGCTCTGTAAGCAGCGTGGCGCACTGGCATCACTCAGTACTGCGATCGCTGATTCACTAGCCCGTGCCGCAGGGAGGAAATTACCCTCCGCGAACCGGACAAAGACCACCGCAGCGGAATGCGCGGGTTCCGGGCTCGTTGAGCCAAGTGCATCACGGGTCTTCTCAATATAGGATTTGAGGAGGGGGTCAGCAAGTTCATTTTTATCAATGACCGGGGCACTGGGTACACCAAACCGGTACTTGAGCCGCACGAGTAAGATCGTAAGACTCGTGGCATACAGCAGTTCAAGGACGACTGCGGAGAAAGGTTCAGTCGGAACAGCGATGAAGATGAATGAATATATCGGCGTGGTTAGCGATACGATATCTCTCTTTGGACGTATCCATGCGAGGTAAGCGAGCACCCATGAGGCAAGCACGCACCCCAAGATTGAGATCCGGACGTCAATCTGGACATTGTACATCCAGAAGACAATCCCAAAGAGTGCTCCCCCGAACCCGAGCAGGGGAACCGCATACTCCAACGATCGATTCATCGTATTGGCTTTTTTTGTATTATCTGCAGACATGAACACCAGACTACCTGTAAAAAATTTCATTTTAAATATGAAAACCGCTCGACCGTTTTCATTGCTATGTTTGAACAGTCATCAGCTCATCGGGGGTTACTATGAAGATATTCAAACCGATCCTGAAATGCAGGAATTAGGTTTCTTTTTTAGATTTTTTGATCTTCTTAATTGAGATGCAGTTGATCACCGGATCCCCGCTCACGAAGTACCGGTGAATGACCATTCCCAGCACTTCAACCACGTCATTCACCTTCACATCCTCTGGGGAACTCGTAAACATCTTCACCGAGATCGCACCGGAACGGTCTGCGACAAGATACTGGGGACGGTTGAGAAACTGGAAATAAACCCGTTCCACCACGCCCTCAATTCTTACCGGCTTCCCAATCATGTTCTCGTTGATCAGTTTGACCCGCACCGTTTTTGCCTCAGCCTCGTATATCGGTTCCATATCCGCATACTGGCTTCGGCTCATGTAATTGAGTGCCATGGGGATGACCAAAAGCATGAACAGAACCGGAATCATCCAGATGAGCTGTGACCGTACCTCAGGGCTGTAAACTGATGCAGCGAGTAAAAAAATGGTGAAGAACACAAACACCGCAATCGCGACGATTGAGACCTTCACGTCAACTTTGCCAATCTTCATTAAAAAATAGTATGGGTGGTTAATCTACTTCAGTGCTGCGATCTCTTTCCTGAACGCAACCCAGTAGAGGATACCCACGAAGAACAACGCACCGACAATGTTACCAATCGTGACAACAATGATGTTAGCCGTCCACATGTTGACCCAGTTTGCAGTAGTTGCGACACCCGTCAGTCCTGAAGTGAAAATTCCCGCAGGAATGAAATACATGTTCGCGATCGAGTGTTCGAGCCCGCTGGAAACGAACGCCATGATCGGGAACCAGATACCGAAGAACTTGCCGACCATGTCATCGGAACAAATTCCGAGCAGGATGGCAAGGTTGACAAGGTAGTTGCAACCGATCCCCTTGAGGAACGCTGACCACATGCCCATCATGCCGACATAACTCACTTTTGCACCTGCAATAGCTATTGCCCTGGTACCAAACGCAGAAATCGTTGCGGTACCGGCTGCATCAAATGTAACAAACGGACCGTTTGCCATAAGATATGCCCAGAATAACGAACCGATCAGGTTTCCGATATAGACGAAAATCCACAGGTTGATGACCTGCGCCCAGCTGATCTTGTGGATGAATGCCGCCATCGGGGCGAGCATTGCGTCACCAGTGAAGAGCTCAGCACCCGTAAGGACGGTGATGATAAGCCCAACAGGGAACACGGCTCCCAGGATCAACTGGGAAAAACCAGCGCTGGCAGTGCCGTACCGGAGTGCGGCATCGGTTGCCATAATTCCCGTGCTGCACACTGTTGCAAGGGCACCGCCCATCGCAATGTATGCTCCAGACATAAACCCACGTACAACCATGTTCCACGCGGGCAAACCAACTTTGTACTTACCGGCATCGCCAGCCTTTGCGACGATTGCTACCGGAGGATGAAACACCATTCTCTTACACACCTCTTGAAACGTTTCAACCTATACAAACACCGGATGCATCGCACGGTGCCAGTTCATGAGATTGTCATTGAACGGTATAGGCAATGAAATATTCAGATTTGACGTTATTAATACCTTTCTAAATGTTTTCTGGTTGGTTTACGCCGGAAAGAAAAATCGGGTTTGCACATCCTGCTACTTACGCAGTTCAACCATTCAGATAATAGAGTTACGTAAAATGATTCACGGTATTAATTTTTGGAAACGTCCAAAAGTAAATTCATTCCCGTATTCAACTAAATCCAGTTATAGAAACCTCTGAAATGCGTAAGTAATATCCTACCTGCTTTTACCAACTCGAACCCGATCCATACCGCCCAACCGAATTTGATCTGCCTCATATAACCCAGATCGCGGAACAATTGTCATCCACCGCCTGGCATTAGTCACAAACAGGAGATCAACCTCGATGACCGTACAGTTACCACACCCAGGTTCTTCTCTGGTTACAATGCAAAAAATGCAAAAAAATAGTTGGATGCCTGATGCATCCATGCGGGTTTAAAAAGTATCTGTGTTGTTACCAGACCTCGGGGAACGCCATGTTGGTGTAGATGTCTTCCAGCCGGGCCTTGTGTCCTCTCTCCATGGTTGCAAGCTGGGAAAAGAGCAGTTGCTGCTCAGTGTCCGTGGACAGCTTTGCAAGCTGGGTGTACATCTGCATCGCTTCAAGTTCTTTTTTAATCGCAATGACGATACCTTCGAGTGGTTTTAAGTCTGCGGTCAGGTCCGGGGTGGGGAGCGCATCTCCTACCTTATAGTCATTCTTTGCATCAAAGTGCATAGTGGTGACCTGCTTTGCAAGCAGTCCCTGTAAAAATTCCCGGTGCTGTTTCTCTTCTCCGGCAAGTTCGGCGAATAATGATTTCAATGCCTTGTCCTTGACTTTTTCAGAAACAGTGCGATAAAATGTGTATGCCTCGACTTCTCTGTCAATGGCAAGTGATATGATTTTCTTTGCATCGGATGCCTTCATTTTTGTATTCCCTCCTTTGATAACTATGTCCAATTATAATATATCCCCCCCTTTCCTTACAAAGGGGGGACCTTTTTTTTGTACCCGAATTATCATCCGGGGATGAGAGATGGTTTTAGAGTAATTTTAGTTCTTGTACGATGATGCACCCAGTTTCGGCTCGAACGTGGCATCTGCTTCTACGCGGATCGCATGCGAGAAGAGCGCGAGCGGAATGTCCATCGCACAGAGTTCCTCACACTGACCACAGTTGATGCACGAATCTGAGATGTGGGCAAACCTCCTCATGTGGAACATCGCGTTCGGGGCGAGTTCTCCGGGCTTGACCATGATGGAGCCCTTCGTTAACGCATCAGCTGCGGTGAAACAGACCGGGCAGTTCTCAATACAGGAGTAGCACTTGATACACCGGGAGGTCTCTTTCTCTATCGTCTTCCACAGGTTTGCGCCCAGTGCGGTGAAGTCTTTCTTTCTCCACTTGTCTCCCAGCTTGAGCATCGCACCTTCAACCTTGCCCCGGATCTCAAGCCCCTTCGGGTTTGCCGGTTCGGTTGCAAGGACACCGGATTTCACTGCACCGCTTACCAGGTTCGCACCCTTGTCGCTGCATACTTCCACGAAGGTTGCTTTTCCGGCTTTGTCTCCGATGACACCCCAGTTACCGCAGGCAAGATCTGCCTGCCGGGGGATCTTGTATTTGCAGCGGCGGCAGTTGGATCTGCGGCCGTAGCCAGCTTCTTCGAGTTCGTCGATCGAAATGCCTTTGTGGCCGCCTTCGTACTCGATGATGAACTGACCCTTGTCAATCTCTTCCTTGTGGACCTTATCCGGGTCAACACCGAATTTATCGGTTATCATTTTACGGGCAAGGATAGGGCTGACCGATCCACCGCAGTTGACACCGATCATGATCACGTTGTCAAGGTTGATCTGCTTGCGCTTGGCAAGCTCAAGGAAACCCATAACATCGCAACCCTTAACGGTCACGCCGATCTTCTTGATCTTTGCACCGTCAAGGTATTTCTTGACATATTTTGGCAGCAGAAGGGTTCCGCAGTGAAGGGAACCGGCAGTGCTGGCAAGTTCTTTGGGGTCAGTGATCAGCACGGGCTGGGCATCGTACAGGTCAGTGCCTCTCCTGATGGCCAAGACTGCATCAACTACCTTTGATTCGAGCGCGTGTTTCCAGAGTGCGGTGACGGCACCACCAAGTTCCGCTTTTTTCTTGATGTCCGCATCGTTGGTCCATGCGTAGAGCATATCGCCCTTTTTAACTGCTGGAGTACTTCCTCCGAATAGTCCCATGTTACTTCACCTCCGGGATTTTCTCGATTCTTACCGCACAGGCTTTGAACTCCGGAATAGACGCAACAGGGTCGAGTGCGTTGTTGGTCAGCGTGTTCGCTGCGCATTCCCCGTAGTGGAACGGGATGAAGACTACACCTTTCTTGATGCCGGAGGTGACGCGGGCACCTATCTTGATCTCCCCTCTGCGGGTGATGGCCTTGACCATTTCCTTGTCCTTGATGTTGAGTGCCTTTGCATCCTCCGGGTTGATCTCGACCCAGCCGGTGGGTTCTTCGCGTTCGAGACTCTCGGAGCGGCGGGTCATCGTGCCAGTGTGCCACTGCCAGATACAGCGCCCGGTGGTGAGGATGAGCGGGTAGTCCTTGTCCGGAACTTCAGCCGGGTATTTAAACTCGATCGGCGTGAAGATGCCCAGTCCGTCCGGGTGGGTGAACTTCTCCTTGTGCAGGATGGGTGTCCCCGGGTGCTCGACTGTCGGGCACGGCCAGTGCAGGGCTTCGGGTTTCTCGAGCCGTGCATAGGTCATACCGCCATAGGACGGGGTGACTTTCGAGATCTCGGTGAATACCTCTTCTGCACTCTTGTACGGGAACTGCTTCTCGTATCCCATGTATTTTGCCAGCTCGCAGAAGATCTGCCAGTCGGCCTTGGCCTCGCCGGGCGGGTCCTGTGCCTTTCTCCATTTCTGGACACGGCGCTCGGTGTTGGTCTGGGTACCGTCCTTTTCAGCATAGCAGGCAGCGGGTAAAACAACGTTTGCAAACTTTGCCGTCTCGGTCAGGAAGATATCCTGCACGACCATGAATTCTACATTCTTCATTCCCTTCTCCACGTGGTGGAGATCGGGGTCTGAGATCATCGGGTTCTCGCCCATAATATAGACACACTTGACAACGCCGGGCGTGTCAGCGAGCGTGTTAATCAGCTTGGTGACCGTTAAACCCACTTTACCCTCGGCTATCTCACAGCCCCATGCATCCATCATCTTCTTGCGCATCTCAGGGACGATTACAGCCTGGTACCCGGAATACACATTTGCGAGTGCTCCCATGTCGCAGGCGCCCTGCACATTGTTCTGGCCACGCAGTGCACAGATGCCAGTACCGGGTCTCCCGAGATTGCCGGTCAGCATCTGGAGGTTTGCGATCGACTTGACATTGTCGACACCGGTCGTGTGCTGGGTGATTCCCATCGAGTAAAGGATCGCGGACTGGCCGGATTTCCCGAACCACTCTGCCGCGGTGGCGAGGTCCTTTGCCGGAATACCGCTGATCTTTGCAACGCTCTCGAGGCTGTAGGTGTCCTTCATTACGATTTCTTTTACCTTCTCGAAATCCTTCGTCCGTTTCGCGATGAATTCCTTATTCTCCCAGCCGTTTTTCAGGACTTGCTGCATTATGCAGTTAAGGATGGCAACATCTGTTCCTGAGTAAAAGGGCAGGTACAGGTCTGCCTGCTTCCCCGTTGGGGTGAATCGCGGGTCAGCGTAGATGACTTTCGCACCCTTCGCCTTCGCCTGCATCACGCGGCGACCGATCAGCGGGTGGGTCTCAAACGTGTTGCTACCGATAATCAAAATACATTTGGATTCAGCAATATCTGCAATCGACTGGGTCATTGCACCGGATCCAAATGCTCCGGCCAGCCCGACGACCGTTGATGCGTGGCAGAGCCGGGCGCAGTGGTCGATGTTTGGGGACTTCAAAACAGCCCGGGCAAACTTCTGCATCAGGTAGTTCTCCTCGTTGGAGACCCGTGCAGAGGCAAGGCAGGCCATCTCTTCGCCCTTATAGGACTTGAACTTCGATGCAATCAGCTTGTAAGCCTCATCCCAGCTCGCCTCGACAAATTTCCCATCCTTCTTGATGAGCGGCTTTGTCAGGCGGTCCGGGCTGTTGATAAATTCAGCAGCATAGTTGCCCTTCGGGCAGAGCTTGCCGTCGTTAACCGGGTTGCGGTGCCATGGCGCTACGCCGACAACCTTCTTGTCTTTGACAACAAGGTTGAAGCCGCAGCCGGTCCCGCAATACGGGCATGTTGTTGGTACGTACTTTACATCCATAAGATTACCTCCTACAATTGAAAATTAGGATTCCTAACGTTAAACCTTGTGATTTTGTTTTGGAAATTTCAATTAAACGCAATCGGTTAAAATCATCGGATAATTTACTTTTCTTGATAATTTATGAATAGTATTAACCATCAGGTTCATGAGGTTGCGGGATTTCCTCATTAGCGCTTGGCTTAAATCCCAAAATAACGCTGTTTCCAGGCTATTTTGCACAAAAAAGTCGTCACAATTCTGGTGTGTGGGGCAGGAGATCGCATGGTCTATTGAGTGTGTTCTGCGGGAATGGCTCGCGGCATTTCGTATGGTATAGGTGTTACGCAAGATTATTCCCGGTATAAATATCTGGAAACGTCTAAAGTAAATCCATTCCCATTATCCCCTAAATTAAATTATTGAACCGTCTGTATGTATAAGTTCTAAAATTGTGTGCCAACCATTAAGTATACCAGAATACTCATGTTGAGATAAGGTAGACGTTGAAATGATCCCGACACTCCTGGCATCGGGTATTATCCTATATGAAATTATTCAGTTGATTGCCGCACTCATTGCCGTATTTCTTGCAGCGAAATGGAATAAATATGGATTTCTGCCAGGTCTATTCTGCCTCCTCCTTTATACGATTTTTAGTATGATAGATGTGTTTTTCTTCACGATTTTACAGGGGGTGTTCCTTGATGTCGCTCAGTTCGGGTTTATCCTTCTTGCAATTATTTTTTTTATTATCGGGATGCACCCTACATGGGCTCCGAAGCTGGTATCGGGCACAAGGCTGCGAAATACCGAAAAAAAATCCTCAAATTCGGAATCTCTTATTTCAATTCTAAAAAAAGTCTGATTATTCCGATAACGGGAGAGGAAATTTCCGTTTATTATGACAAAGTGCGTATGTTTTTATCAGTCTCTCTTTTCTTTCATCACGTTACTCTGTTGTTTACTCTGTTTCCTTAACTAATGACGGTTGAAAACTCTCACGATCAAACAATTACCAAACGTTGACAGATGCACCCTTTGAACCGGCGCCAGAAAAAAAAAGAGAACGATGAGGGTTAGGCAAACCCTCGTACTGTCGAAACTTGTTCACCCCCCGGCAGTTTAAGATGAGAGATTACGGGACATTATACGGTCCACTGCGGGAGATTGCTTGAACAACCCTCTCTCTAGTAAGGGCAAATTTAAGTCAATTTTGTCAATTATTAAGTATTTGCCAAGTAACTCTGCACGGCAAAAGGGGGCACCGTCATGCACGTATCCAACACTCGTATAAATCCCGGTCAGCATGCATGCTCACATCCACCAGTTACAAGATCCGTGGTCACAGGATCAAACACCATGAAGGCGAAGTAAAGCATTTTCCTGTGAAGATCGTGAAGGCAGTTCTCCGGTCACTTCTGTGAGTGGACAACCGGTACATACGGTTACAGTAAAAACGTGAATACATCCTACCCCCCGGGGTTCACGGGACAGAAACGATGGTGCCGGCATCACATGAACCCCCGCTCGGCACATAAAAGATGGTCGCCTGCCCGTGAATTCTCCGGACGGTCCTTATGGCATTACATTACGTGGGGATGACTGCGGTGAGCACTGCTTGAAAAATTGGATTCGGGGTTTGTGAAGCCGTGATGAAAAGATGTACCATAAATATTTACATCCAAAATATACTGCCATAAGAAAAGCCATCCGTAACTTTAGTTTAATGATACTGGAGCTTACCCATGCTCGAAAAGGATAGCATCTCCCGGATCAAGGTCCTCCTCAAGGCGCACCCAAAGGGTTTGACAATCACGGACATCTCTTCACGGCTGACGATGAACCGCAACTCTGTCGCAAAGTACCTGGAGGTGCTCCTCATATCGGGGCAGGTGGAAACACAGTCCTACGGGACTGCCCGTGTCTTCTTTTTGACGCACCGGATCCCCATATCCGCGATGCTTTCCATCTCGTCCCATCTCGTATTGACTGTGGACGAGAGTAAAAAAGTCATCTTCTGCAACGACAACTTCCTCACTTTCTTCGGGATCGCCCGCGACCAGATTGTCGGGCACCACATTATCGAGATCTACCGACTTGGCGTTCCGGATATCACCTTTTCTGATCTCTTCTCGGATATTCTTGTCAATCCCGACCATACCTGTGAGACTGCGATAACCAAACAGAGCGAGACGTACTATTTCCAGATCAAAGGAATCAATACAGTCTTTGATGATGGCTGCCGGGGTATCACCATCGTCATGAAAGATGTGACAAAAGAGCAGAAGCACCGGCTCGAACTGGAGATAAACGAAGCGCGGTACCGGGGAATCGTTGAGGACCAGACTGATTTCATCTGCCGGTTCCTGCCCGACGGAACCCTCACCTTTATCAACAATTCCTTTGCAAAATTTCTTTCCAGAACCCCGGAAGTCCTTGTAAATAAGTGCCAGATACCCGGGATATCCTGCGAAGATACTACCCTCTGGGATCACGCGTGCAAAACCATTGACCGGGAGCACGCGGTCACAACGATCGACTGCCGCATGCCAGATGGCACAGGCAGGATATGCTGGACTGCATGGACAATACGGGGACTCTTTGATGAATCAGAAGAGTGCCGGGAGTACCAGGCAGTCGGAAGAGACATAACAGAGAAAAAAGAAGCACATGCGCGGTTCAAGGCGCATGTCACCGAGATGGAATTTTTCTCCCGGAAACTGCAGGATTTTACCGAGCTGGCTCCGGATGCCAACATTTACGAGGCGATCGGAACCGGTGTATACGAGCTCATTCCGAACGCTGCAATCACGGTCAACTCATACGATCACGGATCTGGGACTTTGACCGTCAGAGCCGTCCTCGGCGAACAGGTACGGGACTCCGCTGCACGGATTTTCGGGAAACACGTTGTCGGGTATGCAATCCGTGTCGATGAGAATGTGCCTGAACCGGTGTTGAGCGGAAAGGTGCATCATATAGAAAAGGATCTGTACAACATCCTGTTCCGGCATCTCCCGAAAGAGGCGTGTAAGAAGATCACAATTGAGCTCAACCTTGGAGAGTTCTACTCGGTAGGACTTGTCTGGAATGGCGTGCTCTTTGGCAACATTACCTTTGGACTCCAAAAGGGAGTACTGTTGACCAATACACCGCTCATCGAAATCTATGCTCAGGCGGCTTCGATCGCGCTCCAGCGACGGATTGCAGAAGATAAACTCAAGGAGAGCGAGAAAAAGCGGGCAGAAGAGGCAGTGAAGAGTAGCGAGAACTATTTACGGACGATATTTAATTCCACCCAGTCCGGGCTTGTGGTCATCGATCCGGAGACCCATACCCTCTTTGATGTAAACTCCACCGCGATAGAACTGATCGGAAAAAAGAAGAGCGAAATTGTCGGTTCAAGCTGCAAGGCGTTGTTCTGCCTTGCCGAAGGGGATACGTGCCCGGTCACCGATCTCCACCAGAAAGTCGTCCGTAAAGAGTGTAATTTTCTGACAAATACCGGGGAAAAGAAAGTGGTTTTAAAGACGGTTGTACCCGTCCAGATTGGAGACCGATTATATCTCCTTGAAAGTATCCTTGATATATCCGAGCGGAAGAAGGCGGAAGATGCGCTCGTGGCAAGTGAGGGGAAGTTCCGCGAAACCGTGCGAATGCTTGATGAAGGTTATTACAATTGTTCCCCGGACGGGAAACTGCTTGAACATAATTTAGCATTCAACCGGATTCTTGGTATTGACCCTGCCCATGAACTTTCCGGGATATCACTCACTGACTTCTGGCAGGACCCGGTCCAGCGCCAGGAGTATCTCGCCGAATTAACAAAAAAAGGATTCATAAAGAATTACCTGGTCAATGCAAAGACCATACGTGGTGACAAAATTATCGTCCTCGCCAACGCGCATACCGTACCAGACGAGTCTGGCAGGGTGACAAGAATTGTCGGGACTTTCACAGACTTTACCGCGCGCAAGCGGGTTGAAGATGCACTCCGGGAGAGTGAAGAGCGGTATCGTTCCCTTGCCGAGACTGCACAGGATTTCATCTACATCATCGACAAAAATGACAACGTGGTCTATGTCAACAGTTACTGCCAGCAGATGTTAAAAAAGTCCCGCGAGGATATCATCGGAAAACCACGTAAAGCGCTGTTTCCGGAGCCTGTTGCCACTGTGCAGTACCAAAACCTCCAGCAGGTCTTTACGACCGGAATTCCTCTCAAGGAGGTGAACAGGGTGCCGATAGCCGGTCAGGAATTCTGGCAGGATACCCAACTGGTGCCGCTAAAAACTGAAGATGGCACGATCTCTGCCGTGCTGGGGATATCACGGGACATCACCCGGTTAAAACAGATTGAAGAAGCGCTGCGAGAAAGTGAGGAGAAGTACCGCAACCTGTTTGAGAACGCGGTGGTGGGAGTTTTCCGGACTTTGCCGGACGGACGCCCGTTAGAGGCGAACACCGCATTTGCGAAGATGTTCGGGTACCGAAATTCCGATGAAATGAACCGGGAGATATCCAATATAACTATCCAGTCATATGCAAACCCGGATGACCGGATGAAGATACTTGCCACACTCAAGACACAAGGATACCTTGAGCCAACCGAAGTTCAAGTGCGACACAGGGATGGACACCTCTTTTACGCTTTGGTCACTGCCCGTGTCATCCGGGATCCGGAGGGAAGGATATTCGAATATGAAGGGACACTTGTGGATATCTCCGAACGAAAGAGGGCAGAAGAAGCGCTACGGGGGAGTGAAAAGAAATTCCGGGATCTTGCCGACATGCTGCCCCAATCTGTCTGGGAATGTGATACAGAAGGAAACCTTACCTTTGTCAACCGCCGCAGTTTTGAGATGTATGGCTATGATCTGGAAGACTTTGACAAGGGGTTGAACATCTGGCAGATGATGCATCCTGATGATCGGGAACGAGTGAAAAGCGAGGTTGTGCAGGGTTTTATGCACGCACCTACCGAATTCCCGGAGTTCTATCAGTACACTGCATTACGCAAGGAGGGGAGCACATTTCCCATTGAAATATATGCAACCGTTATTGTCCATAATGGTCAACCCATGGGAATGCGGGGCATTGGAATTGACATCACCGAGCGCAGGCAGGTAGATGTGGCACTCCGGGAGAGTGAGGGGAAAATCAATGCCATGCTGCAATCAATCCCGGACCATATGAGTATGATGGATAAGGATCTGAATATTATCTGGCCGAATGATGCTGCCAAACAATATTTCGGCAAAGACCTCGTTGGCAGAAAATGTTACGAAGTATATCACCAGCGACAAAATCCCTGCGAACCGTATCCATGTCTGACACTCAAGGCATTTCAGGACGGGCAGATCCACAGGCATGAGACTTCCGTGATTGACATACACGGTCAGATGCATTTCTTCGAATGTTCGGCAAATGTAGCCTTGAACGACGACAGCGGCAAACCGATTGCAGTGTTTGAGATCTCCCGGAACATCACCGAGCGCAAGCAGGCAGAGGTAGCGCTGTTCGACACAGAGGAGCGCTACAAATCCCTGTTTGACCGTTCGCATGATTGTGTATACCTCCATGATTTTACAGGGAATTACATCGACGCCAACCCGTCGGCTTTAACCTTGCTGGGCTATACCCGGGACGAGATCACATCCCTGAATTTTACCTCGCTGTTCTCACCGGACCAGGTATCCGCTGCTCTCAAGGTGAACCAGGAAGTACTTGCGAACGGGACCCAGAAAATGCCTACCGAATTCCGGGTGAGACGCAAAGACGGTGGATTTGTCGATGTCATAACAACTGCAGCACTCCTCTATAAAGACGGGAAACCGTATGCAATTCAGGGTATAGCCCACGACATCACCGAGCGCAAGCGGGTGGAGGCGGTGCTGCACGAGAGCGAAAAACGGTTCCGCAGCATCGTTGAAACGATGGAGGATGCCTATTTCCGGGTAGACCGAGAGGGCATTATCCAGATGGTAAACCCGGCAGCTCCTCGCACCTTCGGATACGGCTCGGTTGATGAGATGATCGGGATTCCTATGGTCTCGATCTACCGAGACCCCGGCATGCGGGACACTGTCCTCCAGACTATGCAGAAGTATGGCATTGTCCACGATATCTCCATCGAGGCGGTGAAAAAGGATGGCACCCCGTTCTGGACATCAATCAACGGGCAGATCATCTATGATAATCAGGGGAATTTCGCTGGCTCCGAAGGATTTGTCCGGGATATCGTCGAACGCAAGCGGGTGGAGGAGGCGCTGCGTGAGAGTGAAGAAAAATTCCGTATACTGTCCGAACAGTCTATTTTAGGTATCGGCATCATCCAGGATGGCATCTACCAGTACTTCAACCAGGGGTATTGTGCAATCTCCGGTTATTCAGAGGATGAGATCAGGAGATGGCAACCGTATGAGTATGCTAAAACTGTTCATCCGGACGATCTGGAAGTTGTAATGGACCAGATACAAAAAAAGCAGATGAATTTACCTGATGCCGTAACGCATTATTCGTTTCGCGGCCTCAACAAAGAGGGTGCTGTTCTGGTGCTCGACCTGTACTCCAAGACTATCCTGTATCAGGGTCGTCCCGCCAATTTGGTGACATTCGTTGACATCACCGAACGCAAGCGGGCTGAAGATAAACTCCGGGAGAGTGAAGATTAGTTCGGCGGCATTACCGAGAGAATTTCCGATTTGATCGTCATGCTGGATCCAGAAGGATATCCAAAGTATGTATCACTATCCATTGCCTCGGTCCTTGGAGTTCCTCATGAGTCTTTTATCGCAAAACTGGACGATTCCGGTATTATTCATGCAGAAGATGCGATGAAGATAGGGTAGGCGATGGAGCGGCTGAAGAACGGAAGCATTGAAGAACAGGTCGAGTTCCGGATGCGAAAAAGCGATGGATCCTACGCGGTTTTCGAGGGAAAGGGAATTCCCATCCTCAAGGAAGGAGTGTATGCCGGAGTCCAAATGATCGCACGGGATATTACCGAGCGCAAGTGGGCTGAAGAAGCTACACAAATCCATAACGTTCATCAGGAAAATAACCCGATTACATATAACAAGAATCTCGATTAGGTGCCCAGTGAAGTGTTCTGCAATAACCGGTCCTGTCTTCGAGCAGCATGACCGTAAAGGTCATATCGAATGTCACGACCGCCTTCTTTCTATCATCGAACGACTTCCCGCCGATATTCCAATCCTCGAACCGGTCATTGCCTGCCGGGAGGATGTCGAGCGGGTCCACAAACCCGGGTACCTGAAATGGCTTGAGCACCAGTGTGTCCGGAACCTGAATTATTCAGACATTACTGAAGTCGGTTGCTGCGGCGGCTACTTTGCGCAGAACACCTTCATTGCCGGTTTTATCGACTCTAACACCTACATCAACCCGCGGTCATACGAAGTAGCATTGTATGCGGCAGGATCAGCAATAGCCGCGATGGAACGGTCGCTTGACGGAGAAAATTGTTTTGCGCTCGTACGCCCGCCGGGGCATCATGCCGCCGCAGACTGGGCGATGGGTTTCTGCCTGCTCAACAATACGGCAATTGCCGCGGCAAAGGCGCTCACGCTCGTTGATCGCGTGGCAATCATCGACTGGGACGCTCACCACGGGAATGGAACGCAGGATATTTTTTTTGGCAATGACCGGGTCACGTACTGTTCAGTTCACGAAGAGGATGTATTCCCGCATACCGGTACTTTTGAAGAGACCGGCACCGGTGCAGGACAGGGACACACGGTGAATGCGCCACTGCAACGGGGCTGCACGATCGGGGATTATGAGGCAATCTTTTCCGAGATATTTCTCCCAATACTCAAACGTGCAAAGCCGGATTGTGTGATCATATCCGCCGGTCAGGATATTCTGTCCGATGATCCTGTCGGGAACATGGCACTTGCGCCTGCTGATGTAGGATATCTTACCGGACTCGTACTCGATACCTTGTCGCTCCCTCTCGCGCTTGTACTTGAAGGGGGTTATGGACCATCCCACCCCAAGGCAGTCGCTTCAGTCTTCTCTGCGCTCAAAGGTACGCGGGATCACGGGAAAATTCCTGAACCCTTACACAACACCCGGTCACGTCTCTCGCTCTTAAAAAAGATCCACAAACTTTTTTGAGGCGAATGCTCGTCCACGGGGTGGTCTCTTCTGATTGTGGGGGTAAAAAATTGCCAGAATACTGATCGCGGAGAATGAGATTTAAAAAAAAAGAATTTTCTTTATTTCTTTAATGGATTGAACACATTCTCGTAGATCATGTCGCTGCCGGTATTGTGGAGCCGTGCACGCTCTTCTGGCTCTTCGACATATGCCATAAGCGGGAGTTCCATATCGACACCCGGGACATGCCCGAACATCTTTTCAAGTTCGACCTGCTGGGCGTGCATGAACAGTGCATTCGGGATCTCTGCCGGGCAGAGTTCCTCGCACTGACCGCAGTTCACGCAGGAGTCCGCAATATGGGCAAACCGGATGAGGTGGAACATGAAGTTCGGGGGGAGCTGACCGGGAGTTACATATGCCGGGTTCTTTGTCGTGCAGTCCTCGCAGTAGCAGATCGGGCATGCCTCGATACACGAGTAGCACTTGATGCACCGGGAGGTCTCGGTCATAATCTTCTTTAACCGGTCTTTGCCTTCTCCAAGAGCTTCGAAGTCGTGCTTGCGCCACTTGTCGCCGAGCTTGAACATCGCACCTTCGACTTTGCCCCGGATCTCAAGACCTTTGGGGTTTGCCGCTTCAGTTGCGACGATACCGGCTTTTACCGCAGCATTCAGGAGGTTGGCACCCTTATCGCTGCAGACCTCGACAAAGGTAGCTTTTCCTGCCTTGTCTCCGATGACCCCCCAGTTACCGCAGGCAAGATCTGCCTGCCGGGGGATTTTCATCTTGCAGCGGCGGCAGTTGGACCTGCGGCCGTAGCCTGCTTCTTCGAGTTCATCGATGGAGATACCCTTGTGGCCGCCTTCGTACTCGATGATGAACTGACCCTTGTCGATCTCTTCCTTGTGGACTTTGTCCGGATCAACGCCGAATTTGTCGGCAATCATTTTGCGTGCAAGAATCGGGCTGACCGAGCCACCGCAGTTGACGCCGATCATAACCACGTTATCGAGGTTGATTTGCTTGCGTTTGGCAAGTTCATAGAACGCCATTGCGTCGCAACCCTTGACCGTGACACCAATCTTCTTGATCTTTGCACCGTCGAGGTATTTCTTGACCAGTTTGGGGAGCAGGAGGGTACCACAGTGGAGTGAACCCGCTGTCTGAGCCAGATCTTTGGCATCAGTGATGAGCACGGGCTGTGCATCGTACAGGTCAGTGCCTCTCCTGATGGCCAGGACTGCATCAACTACCTTTGATTCAAGCGCGTGTTTCCAGAGAGCAGTGACGGCGCCACCGAGTTCAGCCTTCTTCTTGATATCTGCGTCGTTGGTCCATGCGTAGAGCATATCGCCTTTCTTTGCCATGTTACTTCGCCTCCGCGATCTTCTCTATCCGCACAGCACAGGCCTTGAACTCCGGAATAGATGCAACCGGGTCAAGGGCGTTGTTGGTCAGCGTATTGGCAGCACATTCCGCGTAGTGGAACGGGATGAAGGCTACACCTTTCTTGATGTTGGGTGTGACCCGTGCACCGATCTTGATCTCCCCTCTGCGGGTGATGGCCTTGACCATCTCTTTATCCTTGATATTGAGTGCCTTTGCATCCGCAGGATTGAGCTCGACCCAGCCGGTCGGTTCTTCGCGTTCGAGACTCTCGGAGCGACGGGTCATGGTACCGGTGTGCCACTGCCAGATGCAGCGCCCGGTGGTAAGGATCAGCGGGTAGTCCTTGTCCGGAACTTCTGCCGGGTATTTGAACTCGATGGGCGTGAAGATGCCCAGTCCGTCCGGGTGGGTGAACTTCTCCTTGTGCAGGATGGGTGTTCCCGGGTGCTCCTTTGTCGGGCATGGCCAGTGGAGTGCTTCGGGTTTCTCGAGCCGTGTATAGTCCATGCCACCATAGGACGGGGTGACCTTGGAGATCTCTGTGAATACCTCTTCTGCGCTCTTGTACGGGAACTGTTTTTCATATCCCATGTACTTTGCCAGCTCGCAGAAGATCTGCCAGTCGGCCTTTGCCTCGCCGGGCGGGTCTTGGGCTTTTCTCCACTTCTGGACACGGCGCTCGGTGTTGGTCTGAGTACCGTCCTTTTCCGCATAGCAGGCAGCGGGCAGGACAACGTTTGCAAACTGGGCGGTCTCAGTGAGGAAGATATCCTGCACGACCATGAATTCAGTGTTTTTCATTGCCTTCTCAACATGGTGAAGATCGGGGTCGGAGATCATCGGGTTCTCACCCATGATATAGACACACTTGACCTTGCCGGGTTCGTCAGCGAGGACGTTGATCAGCTTGGTGACCGTCAGACCGACTTTTCCCTCGGCTATCTCGCAGCCCCAGGCGTCCTCCATCTTCTTCTTATTCTCGGGGACGATGACTGCCTGGTACCCGGAATACACGTTGGCGAGCGCTCCCATATCGCAGGCGCCCTGCACATTGTTCTGGCCACGCAGTGCACAGATGCCGGTACCGGGTCTCCCGAGATTGCCGGTGAGCATCTGGAGGTTGGCGATCGACTTGACATTGTCGACACCGGTCGTGTGCTGGGTGATACCCATCGAGTAAAGAATCGCGGACTGGCCGGACTTGCCAAACCATTCTGCCGCAGTGATGAGGTCCTTTTCGGGGATACCGCTGATCTTCGAGACGTTTGCCGGACTATATGCGTCCTTTGTCACGATCTCTTTGACCTTCTCGAAATCCTTGGTCCGTTTCGCAACGAATTCCTTATTCTCCCAACCGTTTTTCAGAACCTGGTGCATTATACAGTTAAGGATGGCAACATCTGTTCCTGAGTAAAACGGCAGGTACAGGTCTGCCTGCTTCGCCGTTGGGGTGAATCGCGGGTCAGCGTAGATGACTTTTGCACCCTTCGCCTTCGCCTGCATTACGCGGCGACCGATCAGCGGGTGGGTCTCAAACGTATTGCTGCCGATAATTAAAAGACACTTGGACTCGGCAATATCAGCAATCGACTGGGTCATTGCACCGGACCCAAACGCACCGGCCAGCCCGACGACCGTCGATGCATGGCAGAGACGGGCACAGTGGTCGATGTTAGGTGTCTTCAGGACAGCCCGGGCGAACTTCTGCATCAGGTAGTTCTCCTCGTTGGAGACCCGTGCAGAAGCGAGGCAGGCCATCTCTTCGCCCTTGTATGACTTGAACTTGGACGCGATAAGCTTGTATGCTTCGTCCCAGCTCGCCTCGACAAATTTCCCATCCTTCTTGATGAGTGGCACGGTCAGGCGATCCGGGCTGTTGATAAATTCAGCAGCATAGTTGCCCTTCGGGCAGAGCTTGCCGTCGTTAACCGGGTTACGGTGCCACGGTGCGACTCCTACAACCTTCTTGTCACTGACAACAAGGTTGAAGCCGCAACCGGTACCGCAATACGGGCATGTTGTTGGTACGTACTTCATATCCATGTTCTAACCTCGAACAGAGTCAGGTCTGTACTGACATTATTTAAAGGCATTGAAATAATGCCGGAAATTGATGAATAACAGTGGGTATATAACCCTGCATAGTAAACATTCTTTTTGTACTATGCAAAAAATTAATTATTTTCTCATAATGAGTGCCGCAGATAATAATCAATTACCACCTTTTTCTTTAGGGATTTTGGGGTAACTATGAGACCCCCCCGCATCCCTCCGATGCTCATCACAATTATTCAGACCGGGCTCTCGGCAGTTGACGCAGTAGTATTCACTGAACATTCTGCATGCCCCCAATGCGGCGGTTCACTTTCCGGGTATGACACAAAGAAAAAACAGTTTGCGCACCTGCTGGAGAACAACAAAAAGCGGACGCTGTACGTCTATGTCAAACGGTTTTATTGCCGGAACTGCAAAGGGCTCTGCTATGCGGATGAACCGTTTTACCCCAGCACCCGCATCGGTTCGCCGGTTGTGGATCTCTGTGCTGCACTGTGTGCAACCATGCCCGCGAACCGGGTGGCGGCGTATCTTGCTGCCATGGGCATTCTTGTAGACCGGACCAGCTGCCGCCTCTATGCAAGAGACAATACCCGCACAATCCAGACCACCGATATATTCGGAGTACATCTCCCGCTATCGGTGTTCACACTCTCCACCCTCGCCACCCGGACTGGCGAGCGGCGTTGCATCGAAGGGGCAGAAATTCTCGCTGCCTGTGGTTTCCCATCCGCACACCGGGCAGCGCTTCACCTGCCGCTCCCGACGGAAAAAGGGGATGAGCGGGACAAACAGGAACAAAAAGAAGAACGGCAGGTGCATAAGCCACATGACCGCAGTGAGGAGGAGAGATCCAATTAACAGGATACAACTCACGTGCCACGCTTTCATGGTGTCACTTTCACCTGATGACAAGGGGACTGGCAAAGCAGCCGCTTCGTCTTGCCACTTCCCTCACCGCATATGCAGGCAGTGCATCAGCTGCCGGGCCCAGTTCTTCTGACAATTCGAATCCCCCGCATTCACGAACGAAAATGGATGCACCGGTTCCTGCAACGATCACGTCAGATGCATTCGTTTCAGCAACAACCCGACACACCTGATCCCAGATCAACCTTCGCTGCCGGTCCCAGAACTGTTTTGCAATCTGCACGGCTCCCCGCTCGCCAATCTCTTCAAGGTCTGCGCAGACAACGCGGGCAAGCCGTCGCAGGGATGCCGCCTTTGTCTTCTCCTTTTTATCCGGAGTGTCGCAGGTATATTCCTCTGGGGTTATATGGCGAAGGACAAGATGTGCATCAGCGCTCGTGGCAAAATATTCAGAACTCACAGGGGTATTAACGCCGTCAAGGTTCACTGCGGAGAGGAGGGTAACGATATTTGTCCGCAGCATGCCGGTGTAAATGAGATACCCCTTCCGGAGCCGCCCCAGATCAGAAAGCCCACACAGGTCGCTGAACCGTGAGAGGGGAATGATATCAGCAGTAGTGCTTCCCACATCAAGCAACACGGCATCCATGTACCGTTCCCGTAAAAAATCAGCTGAAGCCAGCCAGTTGGCAGCTGCAAGCTGGGGCACCGGGTCACGATGAAATGCCGCATCGGTGCCATAGAACCGTGCATCCGGAAATACCCCGCACACCGATTTCACGATGAATGCAATTCCCTGCATTTTGTCTAAAAAACAATCGGCAAGTTCACCGCTCATCACCACAGCGGCAGAGTCCTGTCCGGGTTTTTTATATTCGCGCAGTAATGAGGGCAGCGGCGCTCCTTCCCAGAGAGGGCAGTAGTGGATATGGACACCGGCATCATCCACAACCTTCAGGTTCGCGCCACCCACATCAATGCCAATCATACCGGAAGTACCTTCCCGTGAGTATCGAACCGCACCTTCCCCACAAGATGTACCTGAGCCGGTGCTTTACCATAAGAAGCGTCAACCAGTATCCGGGCAATCTCTTCTTCCATGCAGGCAGCGATACCCACCAGACTCGTGGTGATTCGCGGGTTCACATCAACGACGTAGACTTTATCCGCAACAACCACGTCGACACCGCAATATCCCTGGCAGCCAAGCACGTTTAAGGTCTTTTGTGCAACTTCGAGGATCTCCTGTTCGCGTGCCGGGTGGACGGGTGTCTCCCCGCCAAGATAACGGAACATGCCATCGTCACCAATGCGAATGCACTGCCGGTTCACCGCAAGTGCCAATGGGGGATTACCGGAGAAATAGAGGCATACGTCCCCGCTGATCCGGCTCCCGACAAGACTCGCGGAGAAATTTTCCCCTTCAATATATTCCTGGGAAAACTCGTTATCCCCCGGTGCCTCACTGGATAACCGCACCCCCTGCGCGCCGCAGCCATATACGGGTTTGACCACGCGCGTTCCCAACAGTGCATCCGCAGGTACCGGCACACCATGGTTGCGCAGGATCTGATTAGTCCTCACTTTATTCGCGCACAGTGCTGCATTCATTGCGCCGCACCCGAGGTTGTGGGTGTGTTGCTCAAGGATAATCGTGTACCGGGACATCAGGTGATCGGGTGCGATCACAAGTCCCATATCACAGGTAGGGGCGATGCGTTCGATCTCGGCGCCAAAGTCCCCTGCTCCAGGCAGCGCAACATCATAGCCGCACCGGGTAAAACTGTTTTTTAAGACGTCAAGCATCGCCGCACCTTCCGGGGCGAGGGCAAGTACGTGAGCGGTTGCATATTCAGCGAGCAGGACTTTCATCCAACATCTATACACCTCTGTATGAAAATGCCTTCTGCATTTTCTTATGAAAACGGGGTTCGCCGTTTTCATGCTGTTTGTTTGTGTCACGGAGAAACCCATGTATGTTTTCATTGTCTCTGCCGGTGACAATCAACGGCTCATGAAGGGTTCCTGTAAAATTGCCCTGGCAGATCGGTGAATTATTTGTGGAGGGGAAACAAGAGTAATGACCATGAAACCCACGATCCTGCTGACGAATGACGATGGCGTAAACTCCCTTGGCATCTGGGCTGCATACGAAGCGCTCGCACCCATTGCAGCAGTGACCGTTGTCGCCCCGGCAACCCAGCAGAGCGCAGTCGGCAGGTCGATCTCGATCTTTGAACCGATACGGGCAAACCAGATCACCATGAACGGGGTCCGCGCATGGGCGGTCGCCGGCAAACCTACCGATGCCGTCATCATCGGGCTGTATGCGCTCAAACTTGCGCCAACCCTTGTTGTCTCCGGGATCAATATCGGTGAAAACCTTTCATTTGAATCCATTATGACCTCTGGCACCATGGGTGCAGCTCTTGAGGCATCCAACCAGGGCACCAAAGGGATTGCGTTTTCGTTGCAGGTGGAGGACCAGGGTGAGAAATTCGATGACCCGAGTACACCTGTGCAGAATTTTGATTCAGCAAAACAAGTAGTCCGGGATGTTGTGGAGCGGGTCTTAAAACACGGGATCTGCCCGAACGCAGATGTGATCAATGTCAACATCCCGTCCGTGGTCAAAGGCGGTTACGAAATAACCCGGCTGGCACGGAAACTCTTTCACACAGGTGTCGAGAAACGGCTCGACCCCCGGGGAAGACCGTATTTCTGGATAAACGGACCGCTTATTGAAGATGCTGAAGAGGGAACCGACGTGCACGCAATCCATAAGGGGAACATATCTGTCACTCCCATCACGCTTGACTGCACTGCGTATGCGGCAGAAAATGAAGCAAAACGGATTTTTGCCCCGTAAATTTAGTATGAAAATGCTGCAAGCCTCACTTTCAGTATGTGTGCCTGAACCGGCAGGGGTCATCAGGATTTTTTTTATACGCTTCTTTTATTTTATGAGTCATAAGACGAGGGCATGAGTTCCAGGGAGCGGTCATAAAAGGATACTTGTACATGCAACTTTCATTTTTTCTACCGTCAATTATGTCATCCGGCATCGGTATTCGTATCCAGACACCGTTCTCGTGTCACCAGTTTTAATTAAGCCGGAAAAGAAATCTATCACCGTGACGGTCGATAATACAGAGGCAATCACCGCAGCAAAGCGTGCGGCGGGGTACCATGCAGCAGACATGGTGGAGGATGGAATGGTGATCGGGCTGGGCACCGGTTCCACGGTTTTTTATATGATGGAACATCTTTCCGGAAGAGTCCGAAATGGGCTTTCAATTTCCGGAGTCCCCACTTCATTCCAGACGGCAATATGGGCGCGGGAGTCTGGAATCCCATTAACAACGCTGGACAACAATCCCGTGCTGGACCTTGCCATCGATGGTGCTGATCAGGTCGACCCGGCTCTGCGCCTGATCAAAGGAAGGGGTGCCGCTCACACCCGGGAAAAATGTGTGGCGGCGGCGGCATACCGGTTTGTGGTGGTGGTGGATGAAGCAAAGATAGTCCCCCGGTTGAGTGGACTGGTGCCCATTGAGATCATCCCGTTTGCCATAAAACCGGTGATGAACGAGCTGCGGGGACTGGGTGGCGTTCCGATCCTCCGCGATGGCATAAAAAAGGACGGCCCGGTCATTACGGATAATGGGAACTATATCGTTGACTGCCGTTTTGATGAGATCCGGAACCCGGAAGAGCTTGAAGCAACAATCGCGATGATCCCGGGCATTGTCGAGAGCGGGTTGTTCACCGGTTTTACTGAAAAAACAACAATAATTGTCGGGAACAAAAAAAAGTGCCGGGTTATCTCTTCACCGGATATAGTTGCGTAACTTCTGGATCTTAGCGAGCTGGCTGGTTGCCTCTTTCTTCTTCTCCTTTTCTATGCTGTCCATAATATCGGCAATGGGTTTTTTAAGCTCGTAGATCTTGACCGGGCGTCCCTTGCTCTCCGCTTTACTCTCCCGGCATGAGATCCAGTTCTGCTCCATCAGGTAACGCATTGCAATACTTACCTCAGGCTGGCGAAGATCGGTGCCGCGTTCGATCGCCCGTGATGTTGCTTCAGGGATATTTGCGAGGAATACCAGAACCTTTGCCACGTTACGCCTGGTTCCGAGCTCGATTAAGAGGTTTGCAAATTCCTCTTCTTTCTCAGTGAAAAACATTACATTTGCGGTTCTCATGCATCACATCCAGTATATTCCAGTTCTATGCTTGCCACAATAATATGTTATTTTTCAAATATATGAACTGTTATCGTCAGGCAATTCACATTGCGTTCAGATAGTTAAAAATTTGCATCACTGCGATACTATCTTGCCAGATCAGGCAGGATTACACCAGCTAAAAGGAAGTCATTTTTAGACTGTTGAAGAAAATCTCAATGTGAAGGTATTTTATCTCATCCCGGAAATTGTTATCCGCCATGCAACTATAAATTTTAGATTGTTGAACCGGGATACCAGCGTATACGCTCACTTTTTAGACCTGTAAACTGATTTTATGGCATCAGACCTATCTGCCGAAGGTCTGAAATAATTTTGATGACTGCTTTTTTTGCATCTTCCGGCTCTTTACCGCCAGTGATAATCAATTTGCCGGAGCCGAACAGGAGCACCACTACTTTCGGGGTATCGAGACGGTAAACAAGACCCGGAAACTGTTCCGGCTCATATTCAATCCTGTCGAGGTTGAACCCGACCGCAATTTTGTTTAAGTTGATCACGGTTGCGAGATCAGCAGACGTAACAATATTATGGATCTTATAGGTTAATTTTTTCGGGATGTCAATTCCCAGTTCGCGCAACTTGTCGACAAGAATATTTAATCCCGTAGATAGGCTGTCAACACTCTTTGCACCGGTAAGCACCACTTTACCTGAGCCAAAAACCAGAGTCGCAATTTTAGGATCCTGCATCCTGATCACAATACCAGGGAAACGTTTTTTGTCGTATTCTGCACCCGGGATATTGGATGCGATCGCGGGGAGATCCAGATGATCGCATACCTTGGCGGAGGCAACAATATTTTCAATCTTGAGTGAGTTCTCTGGTCTGACCTTCATATTTATTATCACCTGAAGTTTACGTTGATTTTCGGGTGTTTTTGAAGCCTCACGAGAAATTTTCCTTCTTTGATTTCTTAAACATCCCTATATCTAATATATAAGGAAAGGGAGGAGGCATATAAAAAAGCATCGTTTATAATTAGCGCGCGCTTATAAATTCTCAAAATTATGCGTCTTTTCATTCACTTCACAATTTTAGCTAGGTCGTAAAATCTTCATAACAGCATTCCAACGCTAGGTTGCGTTCTGATTTTAAAATAGAGCCCTTTTTAAATTCAAAACCAGAAAATATAGTTACTTGTGAGGATTTTGATTAACCGACAACACTGAAGAGATGACCCGAACGTTTCACGACGGAAATAGCAATTTCAAATCCAATGAATAAGCGGTTTTTCGAAATTCTCCTGTGTTAATTATTTCCCATTGCTGCATACATTTTCACCCATCACAATCGAGATCCACCGTAAAAAGGGGCATGGTGTGAAGGTTTACCGGTTTCTTTTTACGGTTCTTTTTTTCACACCGCCATCAAAACACATATCATGAATCATCGACAACAGAACCTTCCATGAAATGCTGCACTCCACTCCGGTTAATATTACTCCTCGTAATCCTCATCCTGTCTGCCGGCTGTACCGGAACCTCACCTGTCTTATCACCTTCTTCCGGTGGTTCGTCCACTACCGGCACGGGTGCCGGTGGTATCAGTGTGGATGTCGGCGCAATGGATACAATCCTTGCCTCCACGTACCTCCAGATGTCCAACCTCAATATGACCTTCATCGATTTCAAAATCACGAACCCCACGGGCAGCCCACGGACGGTCACCGTGGAATCGGAGATCCCAGGCTATACCGAGAAGTCGATCAACACGGTCGAGGTTCCTGCTCACGGGGACATAACGGTCGGGCAGACTCCATCACTCCGCCCCAGCGCAATCCCATCAGAGATGACATCCGCAATGCTCCACTACAAGGTCGCCCTTGCAGACGGGACACGTATCGATGAGCAGACCAAACCCATCAAAATCTACGCGAAGGACACGATGGTCTGGTCGGTCTTTGATGGCGAGGAATGGAATGACATGACCCCGTACATCGCCGCGTGGGTGACCCCGCATGCAGCAGAGATCGACCCGCTCGTGCGTACGGCTGCCGAGTACAATCCCGATAAGTCGATGAGCGGGTACCAGTGCGGGGATAGCTGCACGGATAAAGAGTGGGAAGATGACACGAATTCACAGGTGAAGGCGATCTTTACAGCGCTCAAGAACGATTACCAGATCACCTATATCAACTCGCCCATTGCATACGGAAGGGAGACCGACGCCGTCCAGCGTGTCCGGCTGCCAAAAGAATCCCTTACATCAAAATCTGCCAACTGTATCGATGGCGCAGTCCTGTATGCATCTGCCCTTGAATCCATTGGCATGAACCCCCATGTCATCATCCTGTCCACCCACGCGTTCGTCTGCTATGATACGAAGCCTGACTCTTCAGGTTATTCCTCCTGCCTCGAGACTACGATGACCGGTTCGTCGACGTTCGAACAAGCGGTCACGCGTGGGAACCAGGAATACCAGGATGAGATCACGAACGGGAATTTCAAGTCGGGCAATTCTCAGGATCTTTCCATTGCCAATCTGAGGAAGGAAGGCATCCTCCCGATGCAGTGAACGGGTGCACGTACGAAACCGGCGGGACTCCGACAGGAGTCCCACCCCAATGCTTTTTTGTCCACAGGATAGGAATCCTCTCACCACGTTAATTATTGAGGATTTCGAAAAACCCTGTTATTTAATGAAGTGATAATTAAACTTCATCGTGAATAAGTGCGTGAATCCAAAATTAATGCAGTTATTCGAAATCCTCATAAAAATTTCAGATCTGTCTGACGTTTGATTTGCAAAATGGGATCAAACCCGGAATATGCATTTTTCGTCGCTTGCGTGTGATACTAAATGGGCTCACGGTGTTTTTTTTATTCGTTTTTCTTGAAAAAAATCGACCAGTTTGTTGATGATCATATCGTAAGACTCATTCTTTTTTCCCAGCTCAACAAGCCTATCTCTTGTGCTCATTTGGATCTTAATACTCGTCTGTGGCATCTGTTCAATGATTCCTTCAGTATTCATAATTATCTAATTGTCATACCAAAGAGTATGCATTATTACCAATGGATACCAAGTATCCATTACCACCTCGTGATGGTGAGTAAAGGAAAGAATCGGAATTTTCTCTCATGATCGATGAGGAGATGAAAACCGCACTGATCGATCATGCAGGCGATGCAGGGCACGGATCACTTTCCGACAACGAACACGAACGGATTGGGCAGCACATCCCAAGACTGTTTGAAGAGGATGCGTGAGATCATGAAATTAACAGCGGAACAACTCAAAACAGTGGATCAATATCCATCGGTGAAGCGTATTCCATTGCGACCAATTGACAGAAATGATAAACAAAAACCTGATACCAGCGCTGGCGTGTCAGAAATTATCGGAGCTATCCTGCTTATTTCGGTTGTTGCATTAGCGGTTGCCATTATTGGAGTCTTTTTATTCTCTCAAACTACGCCTACACAAATCCCCAATCTGAATTTTATGACGGGCGTCGACAACACCCAGACAACATTGTACCTTTATCATAACGGGGGTGATGCCCTCAAAGTGGGCGAATTTAGCGTTCTGCTTGATGGTAAAGAAGCTTCGTACAACGTCTCCGGTGGTGGCAGTAAGTGGTCACTGGGTACAAATCTGATAGTTCCCATATCGGGAATGCCGCAGAATGTCCAGATTGTTTACAACGGTACTAGCGCAGGTGGGGGGTCTGTCTTGCTCAGACAAGCAGCAGCAGACATTGTGAGTACCGTAAATGTAACCGCAGACCAGCTCCCGTACCTCGACTGTTCGGCTGCGACAAACGAATGGAGCTGTGCGCAACAGATGGCTCAGGTGCACCCTGAGTGGGTTTCAAGTTTATATCAAACAAATACTACGAGTAAAAGGATCAGTTTAATGCAACAGTGGCAATCTTCTGGTACTATAGTAGGCGGTACACGGAATCATTTGAATTTCACCGTCAGTAAACCAAATTCAACTATATATATCGCTGACGCAAAGAGTCCAAATTGCGATGGCGGAACCGTCTATCCATTGACAACTGGGGATAAAGTAGGGATCCAATTTAAATCCAACCCTACTTCTTTTACGGTCTATGGATCTGCCCCCCAGATCTGGGAAATAACCGGGGGTGGCAATTCTATAATGAAAACAACAATCAATTTTGCAAACGGGACTAGTAAACTATTTGATGGCAATCCAATTTGTCATGCATATATTAATGAATATTCCATCCTTGATTCTACTCTCGATGTTACGACTACAACTCCCGGTAGAGCAACCGCCCTGATCGTCAATGAGAGTCATATTATTGAAGGTCCGAACTCAATACCCATAAAACTGGTTAATGTTCACCCGATCGGAAACGGACTGTTTTTAATTACCTATGGTGCTAATACAGCACCGATCTATGTTATCGGATGGCCGGATGCGATTCAGTATTATCTGGGGGGCGTTTGGGTCAATCAAACAGGACTCGGGGTCTGATCGCTACCCTTTTTTTTAACGGAAAAATCCGTGGGCTCCCTCACGTAATAATGATCAAATTGCATATATTCGACCGGCTGGTATTGGATTGTATTTACGCGAAGGGGATACCAGTGCACAAAGTGCGTATTGTGTCGGGAATACCCAACGTGTAACAAGAAATGGCGTTCCTGCTGTGCAGGTGGAATGGCAAAGACAATTTATCCGCCATCGGTTAGGAAAAATAGTGTATTCAGTTGAGCGGACTTCGGTTTTGTGTTCACCTTATATACTCCGTTACGGCACTCGCACCGAAGCAGAATATCCCTTCACTGTTGCGCTGTACGGGAAACGGAGCGGAGTTGTGTGGGAAAGTATGTGTCAAATGAAAATAACCCCGGTATTAAGGGGGGATTATTGACTTGTTACAAAACGCCCGGTTTTAGGATCATAATGCCATCCCGTTTGTGTTGATACCGGTGTTAGCGCCGGTATTGATACCGGGGGGGCTGTCACCGTCACGTTTATGGTCTGATGGGTTGTTGTGTTTATTGCCATCGACGGGTTATGGGGATTTGCGAATCCGCTTATCAGTAAAACTATCAGTAGACCTATCAGTAATAATTCTAGTGTGATGATTGAGAGGAAGAATTTGTTTGCCCCAGTATCCATAACTTTCACATCAGTCCAATGAATGTGTCTTAATTGTGCCAACAAGATAAACCTATCATTGTTGATGCAAGCCATTGCATTTCTGTGGGCGGATCTCAGCGCTGATGGGTGAATGTATGCGGGAGTGCGGGATGATACAGAGAGAGAAAAAAATGTTTGTTGTGTAAGTATGACTGTTATCTAATCATATTGCCGCCACGTGTGCCCGCACACGGTACAGCGGAAGAACCGTACTTCGCTCTCATCAGCAGCGCGGAGCTGGCGGAGCCACCAGATGGCAAGGTTGTTCTCGCACTTCGGGCACTTGATCTGGATCGTGGGCATGGTGTTTATGCCTGCATCCTCATCATCAACAATCGTGATCTCATTCTCAGTACGATCCGTCTTGCGTGTCATCTTATTCTGGTCAATGTCACCAATCTTTCTGATATAGCCGCATTTCCGGCATTTGAGCTGACCCCCCGATGACATTAGCATGCTCTTACACTCAGGACAAAACATCATAAAGTATCCGCCACCTAAGGAGATTAAATCTTTTATAGAAACACTGGAAAATCTGTGCTTTTGGCATGAAAGTCGGCAAGCTGACTTTCATCTTGGCTTGACTGAACCTGTTTGGTTCATCAGGTTTTTTTACGCAGCTTGTTACGCAGGTGCGTGAATTATTTATCCTTCGCACAAAACCTGCATTTGAGGGCACAAGAGAATCCTTTTTTTGGTATCGGGTGAATAAGTCTATAATGATCGAGTATCTGGTGCTGCTATCCTGTATCGGATTTCTGGCATTTCTCGTACCCGGTCGCCACCGGAAATATGCAGCTATTCTGGGCTGGACGTTCATCATCATCTTCCTGTTCACTGAACTGCCCTACTACTTCTCGATTAATAATTTCCTCTACCCGATAATAGCCGCACTTTCCGTGCCATTCTTATACATGACGGCAAAGTACCTGCTTATCGAAGACTCCCGTGTGATGCACCTTTCGCGGGCGGCAGCGGTTGCTTTTTTGATCTACGCTCCTTTCGAGTATCTTCCTGTGCTGGGCGACTGGCTCATCGATATTGTTGTAGGACAGGTAGCTTGGCTGCTTTCGGTTCTCCAGTACCCTGTTTCACTTGCTGCCTGGAATATTATCATACGCCACGGGTTCCGGGTTGAGATCATCCTTGCCTGCACCGGCATCCAGAGTATCGCTATCCTGCTGGGCGTTGCCGCCGCAGTGCCGTCAAATTTCCGCCAGAAGATGTTTGCATTCCTGCTTGTCGCACCAACGATCTACATCCTCAACCTGTTCAGGAACGTCTTTGTTATCATTTCATACACTGATCAGTTGTTTCCATACCTGCCGGAGATCGCAAGCAACGGCGAGATTGGATACGAGAGTTTTTTCTGGGCGCATAACGTGATTGCCGAAATGCTCGCCCTCATCATTTTAGTCCTGATTGCCTATGGTCTGTTTACAATAATGCCAAAACTGGGGAGTTTCGCTGACGATTTGTACCAGCTCTATTATGGCGAAATCAGGAAAGGGTTTGGTAGAGATAAATAATCCGCTGGATCGCTGACAGGTTCGTGCAGACAGCAATGAGGATCACTGCCACCCAGATAAAGCCCGACAAACCGCCGAGGATCAGGACAAGAAATGTTTCCGGTCTGCCAAAGAACCCGACCCCTTCAAGGGGGTCATCGATCTTTCCTTCCACTTTTTTTTGGTAGCCAATCTCCGCATAGACTACCGGCTTGATGAATGTATTCATCAGTGACCCGATGATGGCAAATGCAACGATTGCAAAGTCCGTGACAGGAGGTAGAGCCGCATACTGGCTGATTATCGCAATCCCGGAAAGCCCGATACCGAGCAGAACGAGAGCATCCACGTATTTATCGACAATCCAGTCAAAGACCGCACCGAACCGGGTGTGGTTGTTCGTCATGCGTGCAACGCTTCCGTCTACAAGATCGAGGATTGCCGAGAGCAGCAGCGCAATGCTGCCCCAGAGGAACTGGCGCTCGAAAAACAAAACTGCACAGGCAATACCGGCAACAAGGGAGAGCACTGAGATCTGGTTGGGGGTGATATGGCACCTGACGAAGATCGCTGCGACCGGCTCAAGGTATCGTATGAAACGTGGTCGGAGTGCAGTAATATTCATAACTTAACTCATGCGTACGCGAACCATTAATAGTTACGGAACGCCGCCGGATAAACATCTCTGCCAGATGTAGTCTTACCATCGTCATATTCTTCATATATCCCCTCCAAATGTTACCTGAGAGTGAAGTGGTGATGGCAGAAAACATGGACCGTCCGCACGTCCTGATGATGTCCGAGATCACCGCGGACGGCAAACTTACCCTGAAACGCGGAGCGTCAAGCAAGATCCTGATGAAATACATGGCGCCCGAAACCGAGATCCTGCTCCACCAAACCCGTGCCGCGTATGATGCGATCATGGTCGGCGCGAACACGATCCGGATCGACAACTCGTTTCTGACCGTGCGGCTGGTGCCGGGAAAGAGCCCGCTCCGGGTCATCCCGTGCAGCATGGCGGATATCCCGCTGGATTCAAATGTACTCGGCGCAGATGCACCAACCGTCATTGCAGTCTGCGAGGCAGCACCAAAGGAGCACATTGCTGCGATCGCGGCAAAGGGCGTGCACGTTGTTATTGCAGGAAAAGAACATGTCGAACTCCCGCTGTTAATGAGAATTTTAAAAGAGAGATTCGGGGTTAAGAAGCTGATGATCGAAGGGGGACCAACCCTGAACTGGCATATGCTCCACGATAAACTGGTCGATGAGATCCGGCTCATCCACCTGCCGTTTATTGTCGGTGGTTCTGACACGCCCTCACTGGTCGGCGGCATGCACATCAATACCGAAGATGAAATGATCCGCCTGACCTTAAAAAAATACTATATGTGCGGCAGCAACCTGGTATCTGAGTTTGATGTGCTGTACCGCGAAGGGTAAAAGAGACAACAATGGCAACTCCGTTTGACCCTCAATTGACACCTGCCCCGAGCCATTCCGGTACCGGATTAAAATGGTTTCTTGCGATCCTGGTAGGACTCATCATCGTGATCGGGTTTTTCATTGCGGTCTTATATCTTGAGCATTCTGACGAGAGGGGAGTTACAGTTGTCCGGATGGAAGGCACTATGGTGACCGGGGACTTCTCTGACGAGGAGATGATCGGAAGTGAACAGGTGGGCAGGGAACTCCGAAATGCAGCCGACGATCCGATGACCGACGCGATTGTGCTCCGGGTTAACAGCCCGGGCGGCACACCCGCCGCGGCACAGGAAATTATCCGTGACCTCGAATATGCGAAAACGAAAAAGCCGGTCGTCATATCGATGGGTGACATGGCAACATCTGCTGCATATTACGTGAGTGCCCATGCTGACAAGATCTATGCAAACCCGGATACGTTCACCGCCGGGGTTGGAGTGATCTGGACATTTTCCGACATCAGCCTCTGGAACAGCAGGGAAGGCTACAATGTTTCCGTCATTAAGTCTGGCGAGAGAAAGGATATGGGGTCGTTCTCACGCCCGATCAGCGTAGATGAACGCGGGTATGCACAGAAGATAGTAAACGACAGTTTTGAAACGTTCATTGCTGATGTGATGACGCAGCGGATGATCACCCGCGCAGACATCGAAGATGGCAGGGTGATCCGGGGTGCCGATGCGGTAAAGATCAACATCGTTGATGAACTCGGCAACTTAAACGATGCGATCGATGGCGCAAAGGAACTTGCCACTTCAAGGGGTTAGACCATCTGCAGGGGATCTGTTTTCATGAACTCCCGGCAGACGGTCGTTGCATAGTGTCCCGGGGGCAGGGAGAACCGGAGACGCACGGAATTTTCTGTGACTTCTGCATCTATTGCCGTGGATAGCGCGATCGGGCGCCATGCACCATCAAATTTTGTTCTTACAAATGCGGATGTCCGCTGGAAATCCACAGGTGTAATGTTCATGTCGGTGAGGATCCCGCTCATTGCATCGTTCCTTGTTGCGGCATCTGATGGATCTTTTCCCGGCATAAAGAGCGCGATGTGGCACCGGTTCCGTGCGATGTGCAGGGATACTGCAGGGATATTCTGTGCAGTCGCCCCATCCGTCCTCCCGTTAGTAAAGAGCAGCCGGTCGCCGGGTATTGGATCGGTGAGCGTGTTGCCGTCCTTTATGCGCAGGGAAAGGGCACAGTTGAAAAGATAGGACTGGAATGCGGAGACGAACATCGACAGAAGTTTTGGGGGCAGTTGTTGGAGTGCACCAGAATAATCGTCCGGGTAATTGTAGAGATGATGAAGCATCGCACGCTCAAATGACATCGTACGCGGGAGGTTGTGCAATGCTTCTTTTGCGTCCCGCGAGTCTGCATATGCTTTCCTGACCGTTTTTATATCGTCGCGCTCATGGGGGAACGCCTCACCTACGTAGGTGACCACCGCTTTTTCGTAATCCGCATGTAGGATGTATTCACCGATGCGATGCGTGAGTGGGCGGATAACGCCAAAACGCTGGAGTCCATAATAGTTGGGCAGGGCGCCAAGAGCAACGGCAGATATTTCCATGACGCGTTTTTCCAGATCCTGCGGGTCTGCATCCCGTATCTGAAGATCAAAACGGTTGCCCTGCAATGCCCCAAGAGAGAGTTGTTCGTTTGCACATCCGACAACCTCAAGCTGGATATCTTTTAACCTGACTGTCGCTACTTCTTCCGGGGTCACATTATAGATGGAGATGAGCTGCGTGGTTACCGCGTTTTTATCCTTTGTCCCCGCCCACCCGATACGGCGGTGGCTGATGTTGAGCCGGCGTGCAATCTCTTTTACCGCGTGCTGCAGTTCCCAGTTTGTTTTTTTAAGTTTGCAGATGAGATAGTTCCCGCTCGTTGTACTCCATTCTTTTGTCGGGATCTCATCGACACGGAAATCTTCCGGTGATGACCGTAGTTTCCCGCCAATTCCTGCGGTATCACTCGCGTAGTACTGCATCCCGAGCTCGCGTTCGAGCGGGAACGTGCTCTCTTTCATAAGAGGGAGAGGGATCCGGTTATCTTATCCAGATCTTCTGACTTTGCAGGTCCCAGTCCGAGTGCCGTGATGGTGCCGGGCGGGATCTCGGTCATGCCCGCGTCCTGGATGAGCGAAGTGGAGATGCCCGCCCGCTCGGCGATTACCTTTATCTCAAAGAGCGTCCGCTCATCATTTGCTTTCAGCACCACCTTCTTCTGCCCTTCGGATTGCCACGCTTTACGGAGGGTCTTATCCGCGCTTTCGAATGCACCGATGGATGCATGCGCCACCTGAGCACATCTCTTGCCGCAGCTCATCTTCACATCATTACGTATGAGGAGGCACTGTTTGTATCGGAAAATTGGTTCGGGTTTACTTATCTTTTCATTTTTTGTTACTTTCGGCATTCAAAATCTCTTTGTATCTAATCCCGATTAACTGTATCTCATTCGGCGCATGCTTCCATCCATCGACAGCGGTAAAATCCAACAGAAACGCGAATGGCTCAGGCTCTCCTCTGCGTATCCTGCATAAGAGAAAAGGTAGTGGGCTCAAGCGTTGATTGTGGACAGGTATCCTATCCAATCAACGCCTCATTGCCCGGGGGGTCATCCATTCGGGAATGACCAGAAACTGCAGGAATCATTGCCCCCACCAGCATGGTATTGCACTAGATTAATTTAACAGGCATAAGATAATCTTATCAATTGTATTCAGTATACTATAGATTAAAAGCCGGTTGTGAACGTATTGACGGGCAAGGACATCAATATCAGGATTAAAGAACTGCAGTCTGATATTGGTTATATCAAAGGTCTCGAACTTTCCATCGGTAAATTCTCAGAAGAAAAATGGACAGAGCCGCAGGGACCCACCCCGTTTCCCTCCATGACTGCACTCCGTGACTGGGACAAAAAACTTCTCGCGCGATACCAGCCATTTTACCTGCCCTTCTGCGATCTCTGCTGCCTGTGCACCTACGGTAAATGCGATCTCACCGGTACGAAACAGGGAGCCTGTGGGATCCATATGGCGGCGCAGCAGTCCCGCATGGTGCTGCTTCTTACCTGCATTGGTGCCGCCACCCATATCAGCCATGCCCGTGAACTGGTTACCCATACCATCCAGAAATACGGGGCAGATCATCCGCTTAATCCCGGGGGTTTTGCCGTTGAAGTGGAAGCTCCGGTTATCCGGCTCGTATGCGGAATCAAACCGGAAAAACTCGGCGACCTTGAAGGTGTGCTGGAATATCTTGAAAGCCAGATCACATGCCTTCTTTCCGCTGCCCATACGGGACAGGAAGGCGATAACCTCGATTTTGAATCTAAGGTGCTGCATGCAGGCATGATCGATCAGGTAGGCATGGAGGTTGCTGACATCGCCCAGATCTCTGCATTCGGGTACCCGAAAGCGGACCCGGACGTCCCGCTGGTTGATCTTGGCATGGGGATGGTAGATACCAAAAAACCGGTCATCCTGATCATCGGGCACAACGTCCCGCCGGCACTAAACATTGTAGACTATCTTTCGGACAACCGGCTATCAGACCAGGTTGAAGTGACCGGTATCTGCTGCACGGCAATCGATATCACCCGCTATAATCCAAAGGCAAAGATTGTCGGACCCATGTCCTGGCAGCTCCGGTATATCAGGAGCGGGATTCCCGATGTCATTGTCGTGGACGAACAGTGCATCCGTACTGACGCGCTCACCGAAGCAGGAAATATCCATGCGCCGTTCATTGCGACATCGGAGAAGAACTGCATGGGGCTACCAGATCGAACACATGCCCCGGTCGATGAAATTGTCGCTGATCTGGTATCCGGAAAAATACCCGGCGTGCTCATTTTGGATCCGGGCAAGGTAGGCGAGATTGCGGTGCGGGTTGCCCGTGTGGTAGCACCCGTGAGGAAAAAAGGCGGTGTCCTGCTGGGTGCAAAAGAGATCACCGAGATCGCCAAAACCTGCACCCAGTGTAAATTGTGTCGCCGTGCCTGTCCCAATGATCTCCACATTCCGGACTGCATGAAGGCAGCCGGCAAAGGCAACACAACGATGGCAAGCGACATGTACGAAGAATGTGTCGGGTGCGGCAGGTGCGAGCAGGCATGTCCACAGAACATCCCCATACACACCCTCATTGTGTCGGCGGCTGCACAAAAAACAAAAGAAGAAAAGTTCAGGATCCGTGCCGGAAGGGGTGCAATCCAGGATGTTGAGATCCGCAAAGTCGGGGGACCCCTCGTGTTGGGTGAAATCCCCGGGGTGGTCGCGTTCGTCGGCTGTGCAAATTACCCGAAAGGGGGAAAAGAAGTCGCTGAGATGTGTGTTGAATTTGCGAAACGCCGGTATATTGTCTGCACATCCGGATGCGCTGCGATGTCTGTTGCGATGTATAAAGACGAGGAAGGCAAAACCCCGTACGAGCAGTACCCGGGCAGCTTCGATGCCGGTGGGATCGTGAATGTCGGCTCGTGCGTCTCGAATGCGCATATCGCAGGAGCGGCAATAAAAATTGCAAGCATTTTTGCGCGACGCAACTTACGGGGAAATTATGAAGAGATTGCCGATTATGTCTATAACCGCGTGGGTGCTGTCGGGGTTGCGTGGGGTGCGATGTCCCAAAAGGCAGCGGCGATCGCAAGCGGTTTCTGGCGACTCGGCATTCCGGTCGTTGTCGGACCGCATGGCACAAAATACCGGCGCATGCTTCTTGGCAGAGCTGACAAGCGCGAGGACTGGTTCGTGCATGACCGGCGGACCGGGGATCAGGTATATGTCGGTCCGGTACCGGAACACCTGTTCTTTGCCGCCGAGACAAAAGAGGAGGCGATGGTGATGATCGCAAAGCTCTGCATGAGACCGAACGATACAGCGAAAGGCAGGGCAATCAAACTCACTAATTACATCGACCTCCATAAACGGCAGTTCGGTACGACACCGGAGGATATCTGCCTGTATGTCCGCACAATGACCGATGTCCCGATCACAATGAAAGCGGAGATTATGCAGATCTTAAAAGATCATGCCTGGAAGGAGAATACGATTCCCGATCCTACGCTTCTCCGTCAACAGATAATTAGAAAGGAGCGGTGATCCGGCATGCCCACGACAGAGCCATGGCAGACAGCAGAGATTGCCGGACCGAAAAAAGCCTCGGTCATCATTAAACCGGAAGTGGCGGATGCCATGATCCAGCGGGCGAAACACCCGGTGCTCGTCATCGGGCACCTCGCAGCCGAGATCGACCTTGACGACCGGAAATTGCTCGATTTTTTGATCCTGCTGGCGCAGAAAGGACGTATCCCGGTTATTGCCACCGGACATACGAACCGTGACTTGATCAGGAGAGGGTACAAACTGGCAGGGATTATGCCGGCAGTTGATATTGGTCATCGGTTGTGTGATCCGGCATGGAAAGGGATGGATGGAAAAGAGCCATATGACCTTGCGATCTTTGCCGGGCTCCCGTATTACATGGAGTGGACGATCCTCTCCGGGCTCAAGCACTTTGCCCCGCACGTAAAGACCATGACGCTCGACAACACCTACCAACCCCACGCGAACTGGTCGTTTTCCAACCTCTCGGTCAAAGACTGGCTGGAAAACCTCAAGGCAATCATCGAAAACCTGGAGGAGTAAAAAGAGCATGTTCGATGATATTCCGGTAGATGTCGGACTTGTGCATGCGGGTGAGCGCATCCGTAAAAATGACATGTATGTCGAGCTGGGCGGTCCTGAAATCACTGAAAAGTTCGAACTGGTCAAAGTGCGGACTCCTGATCTCGTAAATGACGGTAAGATCACGATCATCGGCCCGGATATTTCTGAGATGGAACCGCAGAAAAAATATCCTCTTGGGATTTTAATCGAGATCGCAGGTGCCGAACTGGAAGAAGATACCGAAGGGGTAATTGAACGCCGCATCCACGAGTACGCCAACTATATTGAAGGGTTCATGCACCTAAACCAGCGTTACGATATCTGGGTTCGGATTTCAAAGAAAGCCTACAACAAGGGATTTACCACGCTCACGTTTCTCGGCAATGTTCTCGAACGCCTGCTAAAGAACGAACTGCCCATAATTGAATGCATGCAGATCACATTTTTTACTGACGAGAAAAAGATTTCAGCAGTCTATGCAGAAGCAAAAGGAGCGTATGAAACCCGTGACGCCCGTGCACGGGGATTAACTGACGGTGATGTGGATGTGTTCTATGGGTGCGCTCTCTGCCAGTCGTTCGCACCAAGCCATGTCTGTGTCATCACCCCGCAGCGGTACGCAAACTGCGGCGCAATCAGCTGGTTTGACGGGCGGGCAGCGGCTCGGATCGACCCGAAAGGACCAATCTTCCCCATAGAAAAAGGTGACTGCCTTGATACGGAGCGGGGGGAATTCTCCGGGATCAACGAAAGTGCCAAAAAACGTTCGCTCGGGCAAGTGAGCCGGGTCTACCTCTACAGCGCATTCACGTATCCACACACTTCCTGCGGGTGTTTTGAGGGGATTGCATTCTATATCCCCGAGGTTGAAGGATTCGGGATTGTCATGCGGGGGTACCGGGACGTCACCGTGAATGGTCTGCCATTTTCTACGATGGCGGATTCAACTGCCGGGGGCAGGCAGGTTGACGGGTTCCACGGGATCTCCCTTGAGTACATGCGCTCGCCGAAATTTATTGCAGCGGACGGGGGGTATGATCGTGTTGTCTGGATGCCCACCGATTTAAAAGAACAACTACGTCCTTTTATTCCTGAGGATCTGATCGGAAAGATTGCGACAGAAAGGGATGTAAAGACGGTAAGCGAGCTTCGGGATTTCCTTGCCCGTCAGTCACACCCGGTGATGGATCGGTGGACGGCAGAAGAGATAATGCCGGATGATGCCGCTTCGGCTGCGTTTCCGTTTTATTCTGCCGGAGATTTTCCTATTAATGCCGGCGGCTTTAAGATCATCTTAAAAAACGCGAGGATCTATGCTGACCGTGTGATCGTCCTGCCAATAAAACCGAAAAAACCAAAACGGGGCGAGTAACATGGTCGATGAAATCAGGAAGGGAAAAGAAAAAGGGGGGGAACCGGTTTTGATTCCCAGTCTCCTCTCGCTCCTCTCCGGCGTTGAAAAACTGGAGTTTTGTAATTTTTCAATGAAAATTGGCGATCTTGAATTCTGGATCCCCACCGGATCATCCCCGGTGTCTGCATGTGCTCCTGCACAGGAAAAGACAAAACCACATGCACTGATACCGCAGACATTCTCTCCTCCTCATGAGGAATTTACCGGACGTATCCATGAAGTAACACTCGGTGCCACCCGCAGTGAAGGGGGCAGCCGTGGAAAGTCGCTTGTCATCGGAGGGGCTGATGCCCCGCCGTTCGTCTATACAAATAAACCTCCCGCCCACCCCCCGGTCTTTGCTCTTGACGTATTTGATATGGAAGTGCCACTCCCAAAAGTACTCAAATCCGGACTCGGGGACGTGATGGGAGATCCCGCAGAGTGGGCGCGGCTGAACGTCAAAAAATTCGGTGCAGACATGGTCTCCATTCACCTCATGTCCACCGACCCGCTTATCCGTGACACTTCTCCGGCTGACGCGGCACGGACTGTTGAGGATGTGCTCCAGGCAGTTGACGTCCCCCTCATTATCGGCGGGTGTGGCGACCCGCACAAGGATGCCGAGGTGTTTACGAAAGTTGCCGAGGTTGCCGCTGGCGAACGGGTTTTATTAAATTCAGTTACTCTTGACATGACCCAGGCAAAGACACTCGAAGGTGTCGCAATGGCAGCAAAAAAATACGGGCATGCCGTGCTCGGATTTACCGGGCTCGAACTGAACAAGGCAAAAGAGTTAAACCGGCGACTCTACGAATATCTCCCACCTGAAAGTATCGTAATGGACTTAACGACAGTCGCACTCGGGTATGGGCTTGAGTATTCCTTCACCATCCACGAACGCGCCCGGTATGCTGCACTGATGGGGGATACAGAACTTCAGCACCCGACCATCTCTGCGTCGACAAATGCCTGGGCGGCACGGGAAGCGTGGATGCAGATGGATGCACAGTACGGACCGCGGGAACTTCGAGGTCCACTCTGGGAAACGTTAAACGCACTTACGCTGCTCTTTGCCGGAATCGATCTCTTCATGATGATGCATCCTGCCGCCATACGGACACTCAAGGACACAGTCCAGATGCTCATGCAGCAGGATGCCGCATTACCCGACCAGATTGCTCACTGGGCAACGATGAAGATCTAAACGGAGTGAGTGAATGCCAGGAATCGAACCCAAAAAAACGATCAAAGAGATCAGCCCTATCGATGTGTATAAACTCCTCCCGAAGACAAACTGCCGCGAGTGTGGCGAGGCAAACTGCATGGCATTTGCCACACGGGTGGTGAATGGCGAACTTTTGATCGAAAACTGCCCTCCCCTGGCAAATGAAGAATACCGCAGTTCTTACGAAAAATTACTCCACCTTATGGCACCGCCAGTACGAATGGTTGTTGTAGGTACCGGAGACCATGCGATCAGGATTGGCGGAAAGTATGTGCTCTTCCGGCATGATTTCACGTATCACAACCCCACTCCCATCGCCATTGATGTCGCCGATGATCTGCCAGAAGAAGAGCGTGCCGCACGGGTAAAATTGATTTGCGAATTTTCCTATAATTATATCGGGAGAGACCTGCACGTGGACGCAATTGCCGTCCGTTCAACGCAGCATGATCCCGCCGCATTTGCGTCTGCCGTAAATGCAGTCGCAAATAAAACAGATCTCCCGCTCATCCTCTGCACATATGATCCGGCGATCATGGAGGCGGGAATTGCCCCTGTCAAAGACCGGCGCCCGTTGCTATACGCAGCAACACGGGACAACTGGAAGGAGATGGCGGAACTCGCCATCCTGTACAACTGCCCGCTCGTGGTTTCGGCTCCACAGGACATCTCCCTCCTGCGCTCGCTTACAAAAACCCTTGTTGACTATGGCGTTTCCGATCTCGTCCTTGATCCCGGGACCGCGATGGAACCCAATCTTGCAACCACGATCCACAATTTTTCCCAGGTGCGACGGGCGGTATTCCAGGAGCACGATGAATTGCTGGGCTTTCCCCTGCTCGGCACGCCCATCACCGCATGGTTCTCGCAAGAGATCTCCCCTAACGTGCTCCAGTGGAAAGAAGCCTGTATGGCATCGATGCTGATCTCCCGGTATGCAGACCTGCTGATCCTGCACAGCCTCGAAGGCTGGGTGCTCCTGCCCCAGTTGATCTGGCGCTTTAACATCTATACCGACCCGCGCAAACCGGTCTCGGTTGATTCCGGGGTCAGGATATTTGGATCTCCGACACGAACGTCCCCGGTCCTGATTACGACAAATTATGCACTCACCTATTTCACAGTGGAATCTGACATCAAGTCTGCCAATATTGACTGTTACCTGATCGTTGTGGACACAGGCGGCATCAGTGTTGAGAGCGCAGTGGCGGGCAGATACCTGACCGCGGAATCCATGGCTCATGCGCTGCGGGATTACCAGGTTGCCGATATGGTGGATCACCGGTACCTGATCGTCCCGGGACTTGCCGCCCGCCTGAGTGGTGACACTGAAGAGGCAAGCGGGTGGCACGTGATCGTTGGTCCAAAGGATTCCTCAGGAATCGCCGGGCTCTTAAAAGCCCGCTGGCCCCCAAAAGAGCAGTAACCAGAACGGTGATCGTGAATCAGGATCAGTTCCGTGCCGTAAATGACAGGAAAACGACCATGATGCACCCGCGTGCCACACGCAAAACAACAAACAAGTGTCATCTGCTACCTGCCATACTTTCGGACCAATCGCCCATGACCAGTCTCTGCATACGCACCCGGAATGAAAGTGCTGCCGGCAACACGTTCATACCAACCGGATATGATCCGGCGACATCACAGGTTTTCAAAATATACCCTGATGAACCATGCCGGTTCAGGCACGCCACAATAAAAGCCGGCTTACCGGCTTTCATGCTAACCTCCGATGAGCCGATTACAGTTCAAACATAGGGCATGAAAATGGCGAAAACCATTTCCTGTGAAAAAGGAATTTTCATACGAGTCATTACGGTATCATATAACCATACAGGAAATCTCTCATGATCGCGACAGAAGTCCAGGTAATATTCCAGCCCATGAATAAGGTGCTTTCTGTCCGGGCAGGGACACCCATTCTTGCCGCCCTGCGCACCGCCGGCATTCCTATTGAGAGCATCTGCGGCGGAAAAGGGTTGTGCCGGAAATGCCGGGTCATACTTACGAGAGGCACTTGCACCGCGTCTCCGCAGCATGGGGCATCGCACCTTACCCCAGAAGAGGTTTCCCGCGGGTACTATTTTGCCTGCCAGGTAACGCTGACGGCAGATGCCGAGTTCACCATACCGGTAGAGAGCCGGATTGATTCCCCCCAGATCCTGCTCTCATCTGAAATGGAGATTGAAAATATCAACCCGTCAGTCATGCGCTACCGGATAGATATTGTACCGGCAGAGGGATTGCCGTTTGCGTCGCAATCGATCCGCCTTGCCGGTTATACGGGATCCAGACCCCGCGTGAGTGATACAATGTACCGGGCACTTCTCGCATCAGCCGGGCATATGGATGCCACACTCTCCACCGTCCACTCTCCCCCGGAGATTATTGCAGTGGAAGATGCATCGGCGCTGCACCCGTTGTACGGTGTAGCAATCGATCTAGGGACAACCACGGTAGTTGGCTGCCTTGTCGATCTTAAATCCGGCGAGATCATTGAGACCGGATCCACGTTGAACCGCCAGATCACCTATGGCGAGGAACTGATCACCCGGATCGGCTATTCAAATAATCCGGAAGGACTCGCGAGGATGCACCAGGCAGCAATCGAAAGTGTGGATGCGGTCATCGATCAGCTGGTTGTTGCAGCAAAAATTGATAAAACCGATATCATGGATATGTGCGTTGCCGGAAACACGGTCATGAATCACCTGCTCTGCAGCATTGATCCACAGTATCTTGAGATGGCGAATGCTCCCGTCTCCCGCACACCCATCACAAAAAAGGCAGCGGGTACCGGGCTGCACCTGCACCCCGCCGCATGCATATACTGCCTCCCGAATGTCAGCCGGTTTGTGGGAGGGGATGCGATTGGGGATGTGATCGCTTCTGGGATGCATAAATCAGAAAACCTGTCACTTCTTGTCGATCTCGGGACAAACGGTGAGATCATCCTTGGCAACAAGGACTGGATGGCAAGTGTCTCCTGCGCATCGGGTCCGGCATTTGAAGGAGCCGGGATTACTTCCGGCATGCGTGCGATGAAAGGAGCAATCGAGCATGTCCGGATCGATCCGGATACGTCGGAAGTCACATTTTCTACCATCGGAAATGTTCCCCCGCGTGGCATCTGTGGTTCAGGCATCATCGATACGGCATCCGCCATGGTAACCGCCGGCATCCTTGACTTTGCCGGAAAACTCCGGAGTGATCATCCATATGTGAGATCCGGATCTGATGGACTGGAATACGTGCTTGTTCCGGAAAATCTTTCTGCAACCGGGCGTGACATCGTGATAACCCAACCGGATATCGACTATCTCATGGATTCGAAAGCGGCTGCCTGCGGCGCGATTGGGGTACTCTTAAAAAAATACCGGGTCACGCAGGATGTTATCCGGCATGTGTATCTTGCTGGTGCGTTCGGGGCTTACACTGATATCAAAAATGCGATACGGTTCGGCATCATCCCGGAGTTTTCGAACGCCGCATTCCATCCCATTGGTAATGGGTCACTGTCCGGGGCGTATGCCTCGCTTGTCTCACGCGAGTACCGGGCAGTTGCAGAGACGGTTGCCCGCAGGATGGTCTATATCGATCTGCTGGTTGACATCGATTTTATCGAAGAATATTCCGCAGCGCTGTATATTCCGGGAAAAAAGGAACTGTTCCCTTCACATTTTTAAAAAATGATTGTAATTTTTTTTTCAATCGGGTAGCAGGCGTTTGCCATCCTCTTTGACCCTCTCAAAAGTGGCAGTTGCATAGTTCGAAAAAATTAACCCAATGGTAGAATTTGTATTAACTGGAATGTTTTCGGAGGAATTTTTAACGATATTTTATCCCATAATCTATATAATTGTAGAATTACAAAGGTCTATGCAAAGTCCTCTGCAGGAATAATTTAAAAAACCAAAAATTTGCAGCATAAAATAATGCCCCCGGTAGTTTGAATGACCTTTGAAATCCCCGGTAGAGCATTTTCGGGCAGAGCAATAACTGGTTCAATAATTTCCAGTCTGGCAATCCGGTTTCGGTTTTTTCCTTTGCTTCTCTCGCAACAAAGGGAATGGATGGATCACTTCAGCAAGGTGACCATTCATCGCTTGAAAGGTATCGATCCTTGTCCTCCCGTAACCCCTTACCCGGAAAACCATATACTGGCACGTTCACAATTCAAATAAATCCTGTAAAAAAAACGTATTGGAAAAAAATTCTGCTGGAATATAGATAATCGGATCAGTCTATTTTTCTCTTTCCCATGGACTCGATATACGTAATTTCTTTACCGACTTCGATTGCCCCTTTCTTGTCTTCGGGAATCGGAATCTCGAAATTTGTATAATCTTTCATATCCATAAGTTGCGCATTGTTACCGGAAATCGAAATTACCTGACCACTCTTGCGTTCAACAATAGGAACGTATGTTTTTGCTGACACCGGCTGTACAATCGACCGTTTCACACCATCAAAGATCCCCACTGCATCAATCCGCGCTTTTGCGGCGCCATGCTTCCCGGGTTTTGACGTGGCGATCCCAACCACTTTACAGGGTTCGTCCTCGACAACAATATAGCGCCCCTCTTTGATCTTTCCGATTTCAGTCTGCTCTTTCATCTTCTTTCACAACCTTAACGTCAACATATCTTTCACGGGTAGTAATTTATCTTTATTGCCTTACATAAATACAACAAAGGAAGACTTGAGAGGTTTTGGTGGACATGGAGTTCCTTTCCGCGTGCCGAGAGATGGCGCAATTGGTCGAAGAGAGTATCAGTACTCTCACCGGCACTCCGGAAGGTGGCAAAACCGTGAAAATGGGCGCTGACCTCACCCCGACAAAAAAGATTGACCAGGTTGCAGAAGACTGCATACTGGAATTCCTTCACGAAAATCCGATCTGTTCCCTGTTAATCAGTGAAGAAGCCGGAAAAGTCAGGTTTAAAGACGGGGAGGGAACAATCTTTCTCGATCCGATTGACGGGACATTCAACGCCGTAGCAGGCATCCCGTTTTACGCACTCTCCATTGCATATGCGACAGAAGGTGTGGTAAGGCAGGCATATGTCCGTAACCTTGCAAGCGGTGAAACATTTACCGCAATAAAAGGCAATTTCTCACACTGTGACGGAAAGCCGATCCGGGTATCAAAAATTTCGCACCTCGATGAATGTGCAATGAGCGTGTACGGCAGGAAATTTGACCCCACCCGCGTGATGCAGATTGGGCAGAAGATCCGACGGTGGCGCCTCTTCGGAGCATCCGCTCTTGAGCTCTGTTATATCGGCTGTGGGAGAATAGACGGGTTCATTGACCTGAGAGGAACGCTTCGGGTGACTGATGCCGCTGCCGGGATGCTCGTCTGTGCTGAAGCAGGCGGGAAGGTTACTGACCTAGAAGGCAATCCAATCCGGTTCCCTAATGAAGTGACAATCGGGCGGTGTATGGTTGCGACGAACGGGGCGCTTCACCATAAGGTGATCGAATATTTGCGGTGAACGACAATGAAGATCCTGCTTGTCTGTCGGATTGACGATTCTGGTGCACTTGCCTTTGCAAAAAAACTCAAGGCGGCGCTGGAACTGGAGGGAAGTGACGTCATATTTGAAAGCGGTACAGCGGCTGTACTAGGTGAGAGAGGCTTTTTATGTGCGGATACGGGTGCCGATGTGGCGGTGGTTGTCGGAGGGGATGGCACAATCCTGCGAACCGTCCAGCAGATGCGCCGGCAAGTTCCGGTGATCGGCATAAACTGGGGTGAAGTGGGTTTTCTTGCAGACATTGAGCCCTCTGAAGCGCTGGAGTTTGTAAAGACTCTCCCGAACGGGTTTTCGATTGAAGAACGAATGCGGATCTCGTTGTCCCGGGATCAGGTACATCTCGGTGACGCGTTAAACGAAGCCCTGATTGTGACCGCACGTCCGGCAAAGATGCTGCGTTTTTCCATTGTCATTGACGGGGTCGTTGCCGAAGAGTTCCGTTCCGATGGACTTCTCATCAGCACACCAACCGGATCAACGGCATATGCGATGAGCGCCGGGGGTCCGATTGTTGATCCCCGCATACAGGGTTTTCTCCTTGTCCCGCTCGCCCCCTACATGCTCTCATCGCGTCCCCACCTGATAAGCAGCAACCGCCGTCTTGAGATCCGCCTTGAAAGCTCTAAACCCGCAAATCTCGTGATCGACGGGCAGGAAAATATAGAACTGGGATGTTCAGTCGCTCTTGAAGTGAAACAGGCAGAAAATCCGGCACTGTTTGTGGATGCGCACCGGAATTTCTTTGAAAAAGTGGATAAAAAACTCCGGAAGCTGTAAATTTCCGCCGAAAAATTGCAGTGCTGTTCGGGCATACACTAGCGCAGCAAAAATAAAAAGCTTATCTTGAAAGCAGATCCACTATTTGACAGGTGCCTTGTGCAGGTCTCCATGAAACTTGAAATGAAGGATTCTCCGGGACAGCTCGTTGCTGCCCTGAAGCCCATGTCTGAAGTCGGGGGAAACATCATCGCGGTTATACACCAGCGCGATCCCGATTCGACTCATCATACCTTAAACGTGCAGATCGTTCTCGAGCTTCCTGAAGGACGTCTCGACAAACTGGTTTCGCTCTTAAAAGAACAGGATGTTCATATTCAGCGGATCGGCAAGGAGCGCCTGCTGTACAAACGAACGGTAATCCTGATAGGGCATCTTATGCACACTGACCTTTCGGATACAGTTGACCAGATCGATTCCACTGGCTTTGCTGAAGTCAGCGAGCTTGCGATGAGCATGCCGGCAATACTTGAGCGGTCAACTTCACGGGTCACAATAAAGGCAGTGAACCGGGATGATATGGAGGCAGCGCTTGCAATCCTGCGAAGGGTAGCGCACCAGAAGTCCCTGCTCCTGATCGAACCGCTCGCGGAGGAGATCATATGAAAGTTGCACTGATCGGTCTTGGATCTGTCGGTAAAGGAGTCGCAGAGATGATTGCAAAAAAGGACCTTGGACTCACCATTACCGGCATGGCGGACTCAAAGAGCGGGTGCATGGACTCTTCCGGACTTGATATCCTGCAGGTGCTTGAAAAGAAACGTAAGACCGGCACCTGCGGAGACCGGACAATCACCACACAGGATATAATTGAGAGGGCTACTTATGATGCGCTCATCGAAGTAACCCCGACAAATGCGCTCTCGGGTGAACCCGCCATTGGATATATCAAGGCTGCGCTCGCGAGAAAAAAACATGTTGTCACCTCAAATAAGGGTCCAGTCGCACTCGCGTATAAGGAGCTGGCAAACATGGCGGCAAAAAAAGGGGTGATGCTCCGGTACGAAGCAACGGTGGGGGGTGCAATTCCCATCATGCACACGCTTGAGCATGGACTGTGCGGTAACGAGATCCTGGCAATTTACGGAGTTCTCAACGGTACATGCAATTACATTCTCACTCGTATGGCAGCTGAGGGGCTTACGTACGAGCAGGCACTCATGGAGGCACGGGAGATGGGGTACGCAGAAGCCGATCCGACCTATGATGTGAAGGGGATCGATGCGGCAATCAAGCTCGTGATTCTTGCAAACACCATCTGGGGTGATGGAGTTAAACTGGGCGATGTGGATCTTACGGGCATTGATCTGCTCACCCCGGATGCGCTGCGCCTGGCTGAGGACGAGGGCTGCACTATCCGGCTGATTGCCGAAGCAATCCCAAAAAAGCATCTCTTGAGGGTTTCCCCCCGGATAATTGAAAAGAATCACCCGCTTGTTGTTGAAGGCACGTTAAATGCCATCACTCTTGAGACCGATATGGCAAATGAGATCACGCTGATTGGCAGGGGTGCCGGATCTGTTGAGACCGCAAGTGCCATTATCGGGGATCTTCTCTATATCCGGGATCATTATGGCAAGTGTGCTTGAACACCGGCGGGAATACCTGCGCCTGATGCGCCAGTTTACAATCGACAACGGGCATTTTTCCGTGACCGATATCCAGACTTCCGCCGGTATCCCCCGCAGTACCGCGCAGGACTGGGTGAACCGTCTCGTGCAAGAGGGGTGCGTTTTTTTAAAGGATGAAAAGCGCGGAAGAAACGCAGCGCGTTACGCAGCGATCAGCGCGATGCCTTCCAGTACATGCCGCCGGATCTTTACGACTGTTGATGGTGAAAAGGTAGAGATCTTTCATGACTGCATGAGCGGGGCGTGTGCTGCATTCTGCGGGTACCATCATACGCTTGCCGGGGGCGCATTGACAAATGTTGAGCGTGACGGGACACTGCTTCGGGAATGCGGGCGGATTGGGAGCCATACAATCGCTATCGGGCTTTCGCCCCTCCCGGCAGTCGGTGTAGCGGGTATAGAGCAGGTAGACGATTTTATTGTCCAGCACATCCGGTGCATCGGGGGTCCGGCATATTCCCTGACTGACATGATGGCACGCGCTGAGGGAGTGGTTCGTGTTGAACCTTCCCATGCAGGGGAACTGGTCAAAGGAAACGTCTGGACGCAGGCACTTACCCATGTGACCATCGGACTTGATGATACCGACTCAAAAGAAGGCGGTGCCACGTTCGCGCTTGCTCTCGCGCTGCTGACTCATGTGACACGGCAAAAAGGGGTGCTTCCTATCAGCCACCATGTTGTCATGCTCAACCAGAATGTTTTTTTAAAGACTGCCGGGAACTCGGCAAGTTACATTGAAGTTGCAGCCATGCCCTCGCAGGTAGATAATCTTGTTGAAAAGATACTGCGGTTTGTGGCGGATGAAGCGCTCTCTTTGGAATGGGGTGTGGCTATCCGTACCGGCATCTGCATCCCGGATGGGCTCCGGGACTATGGCAGGTTGGTGCGGGAAGAAGTTATCAGTCGTGCTATGGCAAAAGAAACGGCAGAACGTTTTGGCATCGCCCTGCATGGTGGCAATGGCGTGATCGGTGCACTCGGTGCTGTTGCGCTTGCCCGGCTCCCGCATGAGATCCTGCTGGATCCGACCCGTGCCATTTCCTGATGACAAAACCCATTCAATTAACCAGCATTGATTCATTGCAAAGTATTCTTTGCAGGCGCCTCTCCGATTTTGGGAAATTAAGTCACAGGGATAAGTTCTCGCATGATTATCGACTATAACCCTTTTAGTTTCCATTCACGAGTTCATCATTGGATGAGCATTTTTAGTCCCTTGATAGCGCAAAAGTCGATAGACTGCGTTAGCGTATGACAAAACTATAACATTTCCCTCATCCCGGGAACTCCCTCATTAACATTCCCCGACACCGGAATCCAAATTTTCGGTGTTTTTTAATTGAATCTGGAAATATTGAAAGTATTGGGGTTGCCTGCAATAAAAAAAACCTCACTGGTTGATATGCACCACTTTTGCGGGAGGAAACCCGTTAAAGAAGGTGGATGAGGCATGGGAATATGCCCCGATATTTTCCGAATATACAAGGTCGCCGATCTCAAGATCAGGGAGCTCTGCTGAGAGCGTGATGGTATCAAAGGCATCACAGGTCGGTCCGAATACGGCAGAGATCTGCTTATCTCCTTCGCGGAACGCGAGAACCGGGTACGTCACATGATCAAACACCTGACCCGAGTACGTGTGATACACACCATCATTGATGTAATAACAGGGTTTGTTGTCGCGGAACGCCTTCCCCACGACTTTCGCAACGAGTGTGCAGGCATTTGCCACAAGGAACCTGCCGGGCTCTGCAAGGATCTCCATATCCGTGGGGAACAAGCGTTTAATCTCGGAATTCAGTTTCTTTGCGAGGATACCAAAAGATTTGACTTCCGGGCGATACTTGACTGGAAACCCCCCGCCGATATCAAGGATCCGGATCTTCTTACCCGTCCGCATCTCGGTCTCGTTGATAATATCTGCGGAGAGCTGTAATGCCTTGACATAATTCTCAAAATTCGTACACTGGCTCCCGACGTGGAAGCTCAATCCCTCGACTACCAGCCCACGATCGAATGCCTCTGAGATCAGGTCAACTGCCTCGCCCGGATCGGCGCCGAACTTCGATGAGAGTTCGACCATCGAACCGGTATTAGGGACACGGATCCGCAGCACCACACCCGCATGGGGTGCATGCTTCTGGATCTTCTTTATCTCTTCCCTGTTATCGAAAGTAACAAGCGGCTTATACTTGTCGAGTTCTTCTAACGTCTCTATGGGCTTGATCGTATTTGCATAGATGATATTTTCCCAGATCCAGTCCTGCCGCTCTTTTTCCGGCATATCCTGGATAAATTCATGGACGATCATAAACTCGGGCATCGATGCAACATCGAAACTCGCGCCCTCACCAAAGAGCGTCTTTACGATCTCGGGATTCGAATTCGCCTTCACCGCGAAATATACCTGAATCGTTGGCAGGTTTTTTTTGAATTCCCGGTAATTCTTCCGGATCTTCTCATGGTCGATCACAAAGATGGGAGTCCCGTGCTCGTGCGCAAGTGCCTGAAGCTGATCTTTTCTCGTTTCTTTGATGTGATGGACTTTCTCAACCCGATCCTTCATGTTGTTCTTTTTCACGTTCCCTTCCCCTGAGTCAGTACATGATTGATTCATTGCACGAATAAGAAGTTTTTGAATTGCCACACATCATCCCGGTCAAAGGTGTTCTCCGGGTTCTCCTTGAAATAGACCGCCCGGTTCTTTAACGGTGTCCAGTCAGCCGGACCGGACCAGAACGTACCAAGATAGGGCTTGGCTATGGAGAGGACGTACTCGTGCGGCAGATCATCCGGAAGGCAGAACCCCTTTTTCGGGTTCTCGATCATCCACATGATGGCGGTGACGACGCCCAGTGCTACCTGAACCGTCGTCGCATTCTGCCCGGGTGCAAGAGTTTTAGCCTCTTCAATCGGGAGAATACTCCCGGTCCACCATGATTTGTACGGGTGACCCATCAAAAGAGCCCCGAGGATATCCGCACCGGAGACGATCTCCCGATCATTTAAGATCCGCAGTTTGGGTTGCAGCTCGTAATTTCTGCCGCGCAACTCATGGAGCGACGCGATCGTTGCATCGCAGGGCATGTACGCGTAGTGCACAGTCGGGCGGTAGATGGCTTTTCCATCTTTCCAGACCGTCCAGCGATCGGATATGCCGTATGCCTCCCCATGCCGGATGACCATCCCGACGATCTCCTCGTGAGGAATCCAGGACCTGACCCATGTATTGATCCCCATGCGGGCAAGCACGATCTCGTTTTTAGGTCCTGCCGGAGGAACCTGCGCCAGATAGGGCAGTTCTTTCTCGTGAGTGCCCCAGCCGATCTCGGCGGGAGCTGTCCCCTCTTCCTTTAAGCCCTCGATACACCAAGTCCCGACGAACTCATCCACCTTCTTTGGCGATCGTGTGATCTGCGTGTCCCGCTCTGAGCAGTGGATGACCTTCACACCGGTTGTCATCGCAAGCTCGGCAAACATCTGCTCTTTAATCAGCTGCTCCATGTGCGCAGGGTCGGGCGCGATCCCATCCGCGATCATCCGGCGTGCTATATCACAGAGTCCCTGTCGCGCGAAGTGCGAAATAAGACCGGGGTTCGCGCCGTGGTCAACGACACAGGTGGCGGCGTTATCCAGATCTTTTGTGAGATCGTGGAGTTTCATCTGCCGGTAATACAGGGTCTTCTCGTACGGGCTTGCGGTGAACTTTTCGGCATCCGGATCCCAGGCTTCGACAGAGGTGTTCACGTACATGACATTGTTGTCATGGCACCACTGGACGATCTCGCAGCAGTCGATGTTCCACGCGAGATCAATTAAAAGCCCACCTTCAGGCAGGTACTCCGCGAGGATCCGGGTGAGGTTCTCATGCGTCACCCTGCGTTTGAAGAACTGAAGCCCTCTTGGAGTCCATGCCTTGAGATCCTGGGATTTATTTTTGAAATCAATGATTGTGATATTCTCAAGCGGTATCATTACATGCCGGAGTAAGATGGGGAGCGTGCACTTCGACACGGCACCATACCCGATGATCAATACCTTGTTTTTGAATTCTAACCCCATGTTAAAGATTATTTGGCGTTAAACATGATTTCATTTTCCCTTCTTTTATATGAAAAACGCTTCGCCATTTTCATAGTGTTGTACCGGATCAGAATGCAGTATGGGCGTCCCCAAAAATACCGGCTTCGAGCCGTTTTCATGTCGGGGTATGCGTATGACTGATGAGCATTATCTGTGTTTTCAACGAGCACCCTATAGCCAGAAAAGTTTCGGTTCGATGGAGTCAGGAGCCGGGCTGGTGGCTGGCAGACATCCGTCATCCAGCCAGCGTTTCGCACCGGCGCTGGAATATAGGTGAGAATAGTGATGCCCGGTATTTCCGCGCCATTTATTCATCCATCTTCGGTCTTACGAGGATCGCAAGGAGACACATGAGGACGAAGACGAAAACACCGGAGATCAGGTAGAATTGCTGCTCCTGATCAAACTGTTTGAGAAGAACGTTCGTGCCATCGTTATGCGGCGCGCTGGTGATCGTCTGGCGGCTGGTCGCTCCTGAAAGGGGGTCGGTGGCGATCAGCATGTATGTGCCGGACTGAAGCGTCTCGTTGTTAATCGTCGTCCGGTAGGTGCGTTGGTTTCCCAGATCAGCTCCCTCCTTCACGAGGGGGACGGGACGGGCACCCAGCCGTGTACCCTCCGGTAATGAGAAAAATTCAACGATGATCTGTTCCGGGGCTGTATTGTATGTAGCATATCCTGTCCAAATGACCGAGAGCGTGAGGGGGGTGCCCGGGTCCGGTGACGGGGAAGAGATATCAAAAACAAGTGAGGGTTGTACTGGAGGTGTGGATGCCATAACCACAGCAGGAAAAAGAAGTACAAGTATTCCTGCCAATATACAGATCGACTTCAAACTTCTTCCATCAGTCTGAATCAATAAATATTGCATATCCTGAGGGGGGATCCTTTCAATGATAGGCTTTGTGGTCGCTTATGAAGGGATTCATCGATCGCCCCTTTCCTGCGCTCCCTACGCCATTACCCGTGTTGCCACCCGCTGATACTAAAAGAAGGTAAAATCCGGGCAACATTCTACGTCACTGGCCTCACACTTCTCCAACGATTACCTTTCCGTTCCTCTTCGATCATCATCCTGTTCAGATTGGTGACTGTCCGTGTAACACAGACCCGGGGTTTTCTCCATTTTGTTGAGTGCCCCCCATAACCCGGTGTGGATAGGGCAGAACAAAGTTTATCGATATACCGGATGACGCATGGAATGGCACGGGCAGTACGGAGTTGTCGTCTCCCACGCATGCCCGGCTCTTGCGTCGTTCGAGAAAGAGCGGTGGCTTAATTCATATCCTCCCATACTACTATAGTGATTTTTATGTCAAAACGGGCAGTTGACATGGTTTTTCAGGCAACCTATACTCTCACCGATCTCCGCATGATCCTCCGGGAAACAGCTCCGACGCATGAACTTGCCGCTGACAAAAAAGCCCAGGTTGAGCGCCTGCTGGACAACCTTGAGCGGCAGGTCGGTTCCTTAAAGCAGGAGATGCTGAAATGAGATGCGGGAGCGGGATCGAAGCCCGCCAGGTTGACGAACTCTTCATCAACATCGATCCAATCCAGGCTGGAGGGCGGCTCACTTCAGATGCAATGAAGGCGATCATTGCATACGGAGACGGGTATTCGGTTTGCGACAACTGCCGCAAGCCAAACCGGCTCGATTATATCAGCAAGCCTCCCATCGCAGAGTTCCACAAGGATGTCGCCGCATGGCTCAACATGGACGAGGCACGGATGATGCCCGGTGCCCGGAGGGGGTTTCAGGCAGTCGCCCACACGTACGTGCACAAAGGGGACCCGGTTCTGCTCACTGCTCTTTCCCATTACACAGAATTCCTCGCCGTTGAAGAGTCAGGAGGCATTCCAAGGGAAATTCCGGCGGATGAACACAATATTATTACAGCCGACTCAACCGCGACAAAGATTGAGGAGGTGAAACGCGAATTTAAAAGACCCCCGGTGCTTGCCTTCATAGACCCTGTTGATTACCAGTATGGCAACATGCACGATGTCGCTGCGATAGCAAAAGTCGCCCACCAGTATGACATCCCAATCCTGTACAATGGTGCGTACACCGTTGGCATTTTACCCGTGGATGGCAAGAACATGGATGTGGATTTTGTTGTGGGTTCGGGGCACAAGAGCATGGCGGCACCAGCTCCATCCGGGGTGCTTGCAACAACGGCTGAGCGTGCCAGGGAAGTTTTCCGCACCACCGCAATTGAAGGTGACGTGACAAAACGAAGGTTCGGGATCAAAGAACCTGAAATGATGGGCTGCACGCTCATGGGTGCAACGCTTGTCGGTATGATGGCGTCCTTCCCGCACGTAAAAGAGCGGGTAAAGCATTTTGACCGGGAATTGGCAAACGGCAAGATTGTTATTGATGCACTGCTCTCTATCGATGGCACAAAGATCCTCTCGGAATATCCTCGTAAACATACCCTGACCCGTATGGACACTACCGGATCCTTTGACCGGGTGGCAGAGACCCATAAAAAACGGGGATTTTACTTCTCCAGCGCTTTAAACGAAAAAGGCATCTCCGGCATTATTCCGGGAGCGACGAAGATTTGGAAGTTCAATACGTACGGCACAACCAAAAAGCAGGCAGAATATCTTGCGGAAGCATTTGTTGCCACCGCAAGCGAGAATGGACTTCATGTCAATAAACAGCCCTTTTTATGAGTGTCCCCAATCCGGCATCTATAATGTTTTGCGCTACACATACCTGCTGGATTTTATCAGGCCAACTGACCAATGATGAATATTCAGGAAGATCGGCAGATGTACAATATTTTGGGTGATGGGGGAGCATCATGTTCGAAAAATACGACCTGGCAAAAAAGACCGATGACCGGACCTTTGCAAAAGAGATCGCACCCTTGCAGGAAAGGCTAGGTGTTCTCCAGCGGGAGCTGCGTGATAAGAAAATTCCGGTGATCATCGTTATGGAAGGTTGGAATGCCTCCGGCATAACAATGTCCATACAGGAGATTATCCGATTTTTAGACCCCCGGGGATTTAACCTCTGTTCCACGGGATCTCCCAGCGATGAGGAGCGGAAACGTCCGCTGCTCTGGCGGTTCTGGGTGAACACGCCAATAAAAGGAAGAATCGCAATATTTGCCCGCAGTTGGTACAGCCGGTCACTTGCCGAAAATATGGGTGGAATTGACTGGAAAAAAAGTTTCAAAGAGTCTGTTACTGCTATCAACCGTTTTGAACGCCAGCTAGCCGATGACGGGACGATCATCATAAAACTGTTCCTCCATATAGATGAGAAAGAACAGAAAAAACGTCTCGATGAAAGGGATACAAACCCGTTAACATCATGGATGATCACAAAAGGCGACTGGGATTTCCATAACCATTACAAAACTTATCTCCCTGTTGTCGAGGAGTTCATTCAGGAAACAGATACCCCGTATGCCCCGTGGACGATTGTGGAAGCAACCGACGCAAATTATACTGTGCTCAAATGTTATTCAACCCTCATTAAAATCCTTGAGAAAAGTACGGAACCTGCCGGGAACTCAAAACGGAAAATGCCGGTTTCAGAAATTATCAAACCCAAAAGCGAAGGTGTCAAAAGACAGTCGACTCCCCCGGTCACCTTGTCAAAACCGGAGTACCAGGTTCAGATTGTTTCTGCCCAGAAACGGTTCAGGGATCTCCAGTACCTGCTCTATAAGCGAAACATTCCGCTTGTCATTGTGTTCGAAGGCTGGGATGCAGCAGGGAAAGGAGGCACCATTATGCGCCTTGTCAGGGACCTGAATCCCCGGGGTTACAATGTAATGCCCGTCTCCCGTCCCGATGATATGGAACTTTTACACCACTACCTCTGGCGTTTCATCCGTTACTACCCAAAAGCCGGTCATATCACGATCTATGATCGCAGCTGGTACGGGCGTGTGCTTGTCGAGCGTGTCGAAGGTCTCTCTACAGAGAATGAGTGGAAACGCGCTTACAATGAGATCAATGAGATGGAAGAAGAGATCATCGCGAACGGCGGAGGGCTCGTGAAATGCTGGCTTGAAGTAAGTAAGGCAGAGCAACTCAGGCGGTTCCGGCAGCGTGAGACAGACCCGCTCAAGCAGTATAAGATCACGGATGAAGACTGGAGAAACCGTGAAAAATGGGATCTCTATGAGAAGGCGACTGATGAAATGCTTGCACGGACACACACGAAAAGAGCCCCGTGGACAATAATTGAATCTGATGACAAATGGTATGCCCGTCTTAAAACACTCGAGACCGTTATTGCGTATTGTGAAAAACTTCTGTAATAATTCAGGGGCCTCTCCAATTTTAGAAATTAAGTCATATGAAATGTCAAAGGATATTTTAATCGTTCCTCTCAAAAGATCGGAAGCAAGGAACCCATTTAAGGTTTTTTTGTAATCTCCCCGTTTTGCGCGGTAACATAGTGCACCGATGCAAGAGTATGTGCCAGCAGTTCATCGATACCCAGTTTTGCCTCGCATTCTTTGACTGCGTCAAGTCCCGCAGCAGTGGTTGGCATTCTTGGCACCGCACGACAGGCAAGATCGCCGGGATGCATATCGAACGTCCCGATCTTCCGGGCAATCGTTATTGTCTCTTCTTTATCATAAGTGATAAGCGGGCGGAGGACCGGATCTTTGACTACCTCTGAGATGACCGCGAGGTTTGCAAGCGTCTGGGACGCAACCTGCCCGAGGTTTTCCCCGGTGACAAGGGCAACCGCACCTTCATTCTCAAGCAGCCGGCTCCCGACAAGCATCATAAACCGTTTGCAGATAACGCACCGGTACCGGGGCGGGATACGGAGCCGGATCATCTGGTCATAGAGGGGTTCGCTGTTGGCAATGATCAGCGGTACCAGATTTCCCGGGCACCAGCTCGAGAGCCTGCGGTGGTTTTCGATCGCAGCCTCCCGCACATCATCTCCCGCCCACCGTCCCGCATCCAGGTGCAGGTGGGTGACCTCACACCCCCGCTTCATCATAAGCCACGATGCAACCGGCGAGTCAATGCCTGAGGAGAGGAGGGCAAGCACCTTTCCCTGCGTCCCCCATGGTAATCCCCCGGGTGCCTCAATCCGTGAATCATAAACCAGCCCCCCGAAATCCCGGACCTCAATGAAGAGTTCGTAATCCGGATGGGTGAGATCGACCCTGAGACCGGGGATGTGGTCATAGATGGCGGAACCGATGATCATGCCCAGTTCCTGGCTGTTCAACCCCACCTTGTTCTGACGCTTCCCTCGTACGGCAAAACTCATGGGAGCGGAGAGATGCGCAGAGGCGAGCGCAACTGCCTCCGTGCAGAGTGCTTCAATTTCACCGGTTGTCCGCGTGCAGACGCTCACATCCACAACCCCGAAAATCCTCGCCGCGACATCTGCGATCTTTTCAGGCTCTTTTCCATGGATGAGGATGCGCCCGCGGGGCATCTCGAAGTGGTAAAGAAGTCCGGCTGCTGACAGTGCTTTTCCGATATTGCGCAGGAGTAAGCCAATAAAATGGTGCTTTACCGGTTCACTTTTTAAGAATAACTCGCCGTACCGCACCATCACCAGTTTCATGTGTCACCCCTTTCATGACGGTTGTATATTCACATAATTGCCGGTTATGGCAGATAACCGTTCGTTATGGCAGTGCAATTCCGGATACCTGTACCCTGCCGGCACTGCACTATTTATCCCTGCCCGCAAACGAAATACTTTAATCAGACAAAGGAATAGTGTACTGAAATGGCAAAAAAGGCGAGTAAATCAACAGAATCCGAACCGCTCAAGTTATTTTATATTTTTTATAACCAGGAACGCTGGGACAACTGGCTTAAGACGTTGAGGGAGGCGAATTTTGAAGGTGATCCGAACAGTGATGAGATGCCTGAAGGGTACCGGCTTCTCGAAGGTTTCTCTGTAGATGTCACAATTTCTGTCCTTAAGATCATCAAGCTGTACCAGAATAAACGATTCCCAAAAGAAGAATCACTGAACAAGCTTGCACAGGTTGAAGCGCTCATAATGGCACCCGCATCAGATGAAGTCCTTGCAGATATTGTTGAGACCATCCAGCTCCCCAAACTCGTCCTTTTTGCTTCATCACGGAAATACCTTGAAGGGAAGTTCGATAAGGATATTAAAACCCTTGTCAAGCAAGGCAAGGCGCTCATTGAAAAAGACATGGAAAAGGCGCTTGAAGTGGCATCAGATATTGGTGCAAGCGTCATTGATGGTGCTGCCTGCTGTGGGAAATACGTAAAAGACGATCTCAAAGAGCCAACCCTGTTTGATGAATGGCTTATTGAGTGCGAACGGATGTTTGAAGCGATGGTTTCACTCAAGAACTTTGACGAGAGTACAGGAGACGAAGATTGATCGCTGACCGGGCACGCTTCCGTCACGCAAAAAAGATCGAACGGCTTGCCGGTTACCGGGTTCCCCAACTTGCCTTTCACCCATCAATGCTTGAAACCATCACCACCCGTTTTAATTTTGATGCGCTCGATTATGCCGTCCGCGAGCAGCTGCTCCATTTTTTTAACGAATTCCTCAGGTGTAAATGTAAAAATTCACCGCTCTGCGGCTGTCCGGAGAAGAAATTTGCAAAAATGGTGATCGAGCTGCGCGAGAACGGGCTCGATCACCGCGATATTGCCCTCCATTTGCAGGACGAGTTCGGGATTGAAATATTCCCTGCCGATGTCCTCTCGTTTCTTGAAGAATCCGTGCACGTGCTTGAAGCGATCTCCGATGTGTCACGCTTACAGGGGCAGGTCGAACTTGCAAAAAAGACGGATGAGCATATCCGGCTGATCGAGCGGTAAATTCCGGAATCGGTTTTAGTATGAAAGTCGGCAAGCCGACTTTCATCATGGACTGTCTGAATGTACATGGGTACGGTAGTGTCGTGGTTGAAAATGATGAAGGTTGTGATGGGGGTGGAGGATATTGAAGGGTGGGGGGTAGATGTGTTAGGGTGAGAAAACAAGCGGAAATGCAATATCTCAAAAACAATCTTCTTTGATAGATCAGTCAAATCAGGCAGTAACTCGGGAGGGTGTTATACCCAGATTCGGATAGACTTCGAAAATATGCTGATAGATAATTTCGCATTTACCCTGGTAGATATCTTTCGAATAGGTCGGCGGGAGATGATCCAGAACGTCCTCAATGCATAGCCGGACCGATGCTCTCGTCTGCTGTTTCTTTCTCCAGTCAAGGACAAGTTTTTCTTGTTTCAATGTTTCCAGCAGTTCCTTTGCGACTTTCTTGACGACGTCCTCTTCGCGCTTTGTGAGTTTCATTGCCGGTTTTGTCAACAGGTCAAAGATCGTGAGCTCTTCTTCGGTAAGGTTCTCCTTGATGGCTCGTTTTTCTTCTTCCTGCAGGTCCCTTGCAAATGCCACGAGTTGCTTAAAGAACTCCTCGGTGTTGAGACTGCCTGCATTGTATTCATCGATCATCTGCTGCAATTTCTCAATAAAATTGATCCGTGTCCGGTTAAGGGCGACAAGTTCCTGTGCCTTGCGCTCGACCAGCCCTCGCAATTTCTCGGTCTCGATACGGGACCGGTTCCGATCGATCTTTCCCTTGAGCACGTCGAGATTCAACTGGCTCAAATCAAGAATCGCCGGTGGTTTGATAACATAGCCTTCTGTCGAGATTGAACGGTCGAGGAGTTGCTCAATTGATTCCATTATCTGGCTGATATCTGCGGCAGGAGTCAGTGAGCGGATTTTTAAAGAGATGATCAGGTATAGGGTACACAGAGGGAGGAGCGCGTTTATCGCAGGATCGGGTTTTATCGCCTTGAATAGGCGTTTGATATTTCCCGCAAGGTTGAGGAATTTCTGTTTGGATTCGTCATTTATGAGTATTGCATCGACACAGTCATCAAGCAGTTTTACTTTTTCAAGGTTCCGTGCTTTCAGGACATCTTCGATAGAAATTCCTTTCAGTTCACAGAACGCCGTGGTTTCGTCAATGACCATTCGGAGAAGTTTAACCAGTTCCTCTTTTTGCTGGACCGGCATGACCTCATCGGTTCCGCGACCCGGTGCATAGATGGCGAGAGCCTTCTGGAGATCCTTGAATACGCCATAGTAATCCACGATGAGCCCATTGACTTTATCGCCGAAGACCCGGTTCGCCCGCGCAATGGTCTGCATAAGGGTATGGTTCTTCATCGGTTTGTCAAGATAGATGGTCGAACAAGCCGGCGCATCAAAACCTGTCAGCCACATGGCGCAGACAAACGCGATCCGCAGGGGATCATTCGGGTCTTTGAACTTCGAGGCAAGATCCTCTTTGACCATCCGGGTGCGGTGGGGAATGATGTTCACACCCTTCCTCTTCAGATCCTCACTCTCATTCTGCGACTGCGAGACGACAACTGCGATGTCGGTCTTCTCCATGTACTCGATCTTCAGATTCAGGAGGACGAGTTCTTCTCCCTGCACGTTGCTTCTTTGGTGTTTCAGTTCGTCAAGGTAGGCAGTCCAGTATTTCATCACCTTGTCGTACATCTTCACGGCAGTCGCCTTGTCGATGGAGACCACCATTGCCTTGCCCTGGAATCCCCGACCCATGAAATGGTCAACGATGTCTTTTGCTATCCGTTCCAGCCGGTCGTTCCGTGTGATGAGATGGTACTCCCGGGCGAATTCCCGTTCGAGTTTCTGTTCCTGTTCGGGATTGAGCTCCGCTTCCTCGATGAGATTTTCCATCTCCGCGTTGAGGTGTATGTTGGTGAGCTGGAGTTCGGGAATCCTGTTTTCGTAGTAGAGCGGGACCGTCGCACCGTCTTCCGTGGACTGCCGGTACGTGTAGACGCTGACGTAATCGCCGAACACCTCGCGGGTCTTCTCCTCGGTCTGCATGAGCGGAGTGCCGGTAAACGCGATGAATGCCGCGTTGGGGAGGGCGGTTCTCATGTTCAGAGCAAAGGTATCATACTGGGTCCGGTGGGCTTCATCAGCGATGACGATGATATCGGACCGGTCGGTGAGTTTCGGGTATGGTTTGCCTTTTTCTGTCCTGAACTTCTGGATGAGAGTGAATACAAACCGGTGATCCTCTTTTAACAGCCGCTGGAGATCTTCACCACTGTCAGCCCGTGCATGGGTCTCTTTGATGATACCGGAGTAGGCGAAGTTATCATAGATCTGGTCGTCGAGGTCGTCCCGGTCGGTGACGATGACGAACGTCCAGTTGCCGGAAATCTTCCGCAGGATCTTCTGGGAGAAGAAGATCATCGAGTAACTCTTGCCGCTGCCCTGTGTGTGCCAGAAGACGCCGAGCCTGCCATTGGTCTTCCCGGTCTGCATGAATGTATCGATAGCGTTGTTCACACCGAGATACTGATGGTTCTTTGCGAGGATCTTAATAGTGCCATGCTTTGATTCAAAGAAGAGGAGGAAATTTTCCACAATATCGAGGAACTTGTCCTTGTCGCATGTCCCGCGAACCATGGTCTCGATGGAGACGATGCCTGTCTCCCCTTCGCTGTTGATGCGCTTCCATTCGTTGAAGTGTTCCCATTCCGAGGATATGGTGCCAATCGCGCTCCTGCTGCCGTTCGAGAGGATGATAAAGGCATTGTACCGGAAGAGCTGCGGGATCGCTGTTTTGTAATCACGGATATTCTCCTCGTACGCTTTTTTAAGGTTCTTGTGCGAGGCTTTGTTCTCCATCACCATGAGCGGGATCCCGTTGACGAACCCGACGAGATCGCAGCGCCGCTTGTAGAGGTCGCCGGTGATCCAGAACTGCGAGGCGAGGAAGAACCGGTTATTCTCCGGGTGCTGCCAGTCAATGACCTTCACCTTGTCGGTGACGGCATCGCCATGCGGATTTTTCCAAGAGACTTTGATACCATCTTTAAGGAGCAGGTAGATCTCGCGGTTCGCATGAACGGTGCTCATGGTTCGCCGGTCGCGGGTGAGTTCGGCGATGGCGAGATCGATTGCTTCGGCAGGAAGAGTCGGGTTGAATGTTACGAGGACCGGGCGGAGCCTTCGGACAAGGACCACTTCTTCGGGGGTTTCCCGCCCCTGCGATCCGCCACCGGGAAGGAAGGTTTCGGTATAACAGTTCGCCGTTTCCCAGCGCATATCCGAGAATAACGCAATGGTCGGCAGTTCGACAAGGGTATCTTCGGAATATTCGCCGGGCATGGTATCAGATCATGATTTCCTGCGGGAATGCCGGGAAGTACCGGAAGCGACGCCGGGTTCTTTAAGAAGTGCAGAGATTTTCGGTTCGAGTGCCGGGAGATCATCTGTGATGACATTCCAGACGATCTGCCAGTTTATCTCGAAATACCGGTGGATCACATTGTCTCTCATGCCGGCAATCTCCCGCCATTCAATATCAGGATGTTCGCCTTTGAGCCGGGTGGACAGGTTTTTTACCGCTTCACCGATTACTTCAATTGCCCGTATGACTGCGTGTGCGTAATATTCGTCAGTCAAGAGATCGTCATAACACCGCCCGGCGCTAATCTTCCGGAGAAACACGATCTCCCGGTGGATATGGGTTAACAGAAGGCGGTCATCCTTCAATCCAAATCACGTCCTGTTCGATATAGGGCCTGAGGAGATTCGAGATGGAAGGTTCAGTCAAAAGATCTACTTTGCGCCGGAACAGCGCTTCGAGATAATCACACAGCCCAACAAAGTTATGGAGTGTGGCATATCCCTGTGCAAAATCGACAAGCACATCCACATCGCTCTTCCGGGTCTGTTCACCGCGTGCGAACGAGCCGAAGATGCCGATCTTTGTCACACCGAATTGTGTGCGGATAGCCGGGGCTTGTGCTTCGAGCTTTTTTAAGACAATACTTTTCTTCCGCTGTGGTGCGAGCTGCCCGGGCATACGTTCACTTCCTTATGTATGGTGTTAGGCAACCGGGTGACATAAGGGTATGGTTATAAAGCGGGGGGGATTTTGATGCGCTTGAAAAGTTTTAGGTATTCATGTCGCTGTGCTTTTCGAATGATTGTTTGATGAGTGCCATTACATCATCCAGTTGATCGGCAGAAGTGAGCCTGACCTCGACATCCCCGTTGCCCCATTTGTTATTACCAGTCACATTTTTACATAATCCTTTGGGATCTTGGATATCCCCAAATTTTACATTGAGTGTAAGATTTAACCGCGATTTGAGCGGAACAACATCTACAAAATTTGTATCCGTTTTATATGCGATGTAAATTTTGAGAATCTCTTCCCTCACCGAAGTATCAAGATTCAGAATGCGTTTTCTCAGCTGTTCGAAAAGAACTGCCTGCGCCCCTCCCTCGAAGACATGCGGATGATCCGCAAGTGTGTAGTTACTTTCTTCAGCTTCTTCTGGGCATTCATGATCGCATAAAGGATGAATACAATCTTCCCCCCTGCATCCCGGTGGACATTTTTCTGCTTCACCATCTCCCAACCATTCACACCGAGCCCTGATACATAAACAGGGATGTTCATTGAGTACATCTTCTTTTATCTTTTCTATAATTTCTTGGGGAAGATCAGGATATGGCCAGACTTCTGCAGCTAAATCTGCGAGACCGTTTGCCCGATTCTCGATCTCCTGTTCATTCCAGTGATCGAGATTTGCGATATCAGCATTAAGCCTGAGGTGACTATCCTTAAATCCACCCTTCATATCTCGTTTCTCAATGAACGGACGGTTGCTTAATTCAGGATTATATCCGGTCAGGGTAAGATTCCCAAAGCTGTGGAGATATTTTTTATGGATTTCTTTCCAGTTCTGACCCAATTCAGTTTTCCATTCTTTTGAAAAATTTTCACTCTGCGGCATTATGTGTTCGATGGTGTAACCTTCGACGATGATACGCTCTTTATGCTGATAATTCTCAAGTTTCCGGAGCCAGTAATTTCTTCTTGGAAAATGATACAGATCCTTTGCCTTCAGATTTATCTTGAATTCATCATCTCCCGGGAATCTGCGGTATTTGTCCATGCTGACCAAGTGGGTTTTGAAACTTTCGAGATAGTTGTTTTTGTCGATCTCTTTTCCGATTGTCGCAAAAATTTTATTGAGTGCATTTGTGGGTATACCGCAGATTGCACGGCGGAAAACATAACTCTCAATAATGGTTAGGATTTCCTTGAATTCTTCAAGTTTTAAAATCCCTTGGCTGTAGTCATCGTACACTTCCAATAAAAAGGGAAATGCAACTTCAACCCTAAGTTCATTAATATCCTTAAAGATTTCTTTGAGTTCTTTTTCTTGTTCCTGTTCACGGGAGATTCCGACATAATATTTTGAATATTTGTAAATGTCAGTAAGGATTGGCTCAAATGATTCCGGAGAGATGCCCATGGTGTATGATTTAAATGCTTCATACACTCCCCTGAATGTCGGAATATCACGGGTTTTCAGTGTAAGATAATCACGCATAAACCGGTTGAATAATTCTGCATAATCTTCCTGACCGAAATTCTGTTCCATCGGATACCAGTACGTGTTATAAATTTTGTTCTGTTCGGGAATTTCCCGCCCCATCAGGACATAATTACGGATAAGATCTGTTTGGGTGAGATCCATGCCTGTTGAGTTCATACTCTCGAAAATCCGCTGAGGATTATCCAGATTGCGATCGAGAGAAATATCAACCATGAGGAGCTTCTTGATTCCCTTATAAAGTATATCGATATCGATAGAGGATTTCCTGATCTGATCCTCGAAAAATTTGTAGTTTTCTATGATCCGCTTTGACGATGGTTCTTTGATCTCAACTCCTTCGATCAGGTTAATGAGCGTTGATTTGTCGTTACGGGTGAGAATGAGTTTATACTTCATGTCCTCATCTTCATCGCTGTTCAACAGATAATAATTCAGAATTTTCTTTTGTGAAGTCTCACCCTCGATATTCATCTCTTTCATTCGCCGGCTCATTGCAATGAGCAGGAGCGAGATTGTCGTGAGACGCTGGTGACCGTCGATGACCAGAAGCTGAGGCGGAGAGGCGATCTGGAAAAGACCTTTTTCGATATACACAATTGAACCGATGAAATGCCCGGCGATTTTATCATCGGTCGCTACTTTAATGATATCTTTCCACAATTGCAGACACTGATCCTGCTCCCATCGGTACGTCCGCTGATAAATCGGGATAACAAATTGTTTTGTTCCATTTAGGAACCTTGTTAGTTGTATTTCAGTCGCCTTCATGCTTCAGCCTCGGGAATCCTGATATCCAGTTCGCTCACATCAATCTCGCCGCTGATGAGTTTCGGGAGCAGGAGATCGCGGGTTAGGTGGAGGTTGGCGTTTTTCCAAAGTAAATTTTCAATCATATCGAAAATTGGTTTTTCCATCTCAGAAAACAATCTAATGATCTCTTTTGACGGTTTTATAACTTTGAACTTTCTGAATGTATCAATTACAATTGTTTCGAAGGTAGCACCACCTGTATTCTTTTTGAAGTAATCCGTTGATTCTCGTGTCAATAAGAATAAAAAAATCTGTGAGTGACTATCCTTCCCTACAAGTGCATAACAAGATTGGTTCATCGCCATATCGATAGCGGGCATAATTACTTTTCCAACGGTTCCTCGTGCTGTAATAATAACAGTATCTTTCGGAAATAGTCGGCTATTACATTTTTTCAATCCAAGTTCAGTAATATGCGAATCAGTCGATATTATGTAGAAGTTGCCAGATGCATCTTTGGGTGCAAAAAACGGGATATTCCCTCCCCAATACAAAGATTCGGTCGTTTTGGGAGTGCCCCCACTTAAAATATCGGCAATATCCGTGAACGGAACGACATCCCACCCGTCCGGCACCGGCCCCAGCTCCGATTCCCCCATCCGCACGCCCTCATGCCCGGGGAATCGGAAGTTGACGAACCATTCGCGATAGATTGCCTGCGCCATCTCTTCAAGGATTTTGATGCGCCGCGTGTTGTTCTCGATGAGGTCATCGTACGCGGAGAGGATGGCGGCGACTTTTTGTTGGGTGGGAAGAGGGGGGAATGGAATTTCAATAGTATTCAAAATTGTAAGTGTCAAAAATTTTGTCGCGGCGCCTGTTGATATACTACGTAATATTTCCAATTGTAGTTGAAGAGCGTAGAATAGATAGCGGTTCACTAATTTTGTTTTATCGAGCGATTGGATGACATACGTCCTTTGGTATGCATCGAATTTTCCAGTGAAATAAAATATTGGATAAATGCCATTAGCATTGTTCCCACCGAGAAGAACACATTCTGTATCAAAAGAATATGTATCCGTTAGATAAGTCTCTTGAGAACACGTAAAAAATGGATATTTTCCATTGAGTTTTGCAGCGTTTGAATTTAATTTCCCTGTTTTAAATGAAACATACTCTCCCACATTGACCCGTGGAAAAGTGGAGATTTCATTCATATTCATTGATGCCTTCATTCAATCAATATCTCCACATTTCATTAAATCTTCGCCCTCATTTCCCCAGTGCAGCGAGCCGCTCCCGTGCAATCGCGACCGCTGCCTTGAGTTTCTGCTCCAGCATTTCGCGGGGCGGGAGTTCGGTGAGGTATTCGGCGACGCGGATGCTGCTTGCTTTGGGTCCGGGGATAGGGGTCATGCGGAAACCAACCGGTCGATTCCTTTCACTGCATTGCCAGAACCTGTTAAAAATTGCAGAAAAAACCGGCATGTTAACACTCTGATAAGAACTTGTTAAGACCCGGAATAAACTATATCTGGAGCGATTTTGCCAGATTGAGCGATTATTCGGGACTTTTTCAGAATGCAAAAACATCATGTTAAGACCGTTGTTAAGACCTTGTTAACACCCTGTTAACACTCCCGCAAAAAGTGTCATACCAGATTGTGGGGACAGTGTACCCACTTTTCCCGGAACACAATATTTTCTCTGGAGAAGGTTCTGTAATTTTGCACTCAGTACGTGCAAAATCGGGATAACGTTCCATCACAAATCTCGACATTCCCCTGCCTTCCGTGCCGCGATCCTCTCCCGTGCAATCGCCACAGCTGCCTTAAGTTTCTGCTCCAACACTTCCCGAGGCGGGAGTTCGGTGAGGTATTCGGCAACACGAATACTGCTCGCTTCAAGTTCGAGAAGTTCGACATGCCCCACAGAAGAACCCGCACAGAGAACAAGCCCGATAGGAGCTTCTTCTCCCAGCTGACGGTCGTACTTGTCCAGCCAGCGCAGGTACAGTTCAATCTGCCCCTTGTCCGCTGCCTTAAACTTCCCCAGCTTGAGATCAATCACCACCAGTTTGCGAAGTTTCCGGTGATAGAAAAGCAGATCAATGTAGTAGTCCTCACCATCAACCGTGATCCTCTTTTGCCGTGCGACAAACGAGAAATCAGTACCCAGTTCGAGGATGAAACGCTCCAGATCACGGAGGATGGAATTCTCCAGGTCTTTTTCTGAGAACGTATCGGACAAACCGAGGAATTCCAGGAAGTACGGACTCTTGAAGACAAGATCCGGCGTCATCCGGTCTTCATCACGGAGCGCTGCAAGTTCCTTACGGGCCAGCTCTTCCGGCTTCTTCGAGAGGGCAGTACGTTCGAATAACATCCCCTGAATCTTTGCCTGCAGGATCCGGACACTCCACCGTTCCAGCCGGCACATCTCTGTGTAGAATTCCCGTTGCAGAGGATCGTCGATTTTAATCAATTCGACAAAGTGTGACCAACTCAATTTTCCAGACAGTGTCTGGACTATTTTGACATCAGGATAAATCTCCGCAAACCGGATCATGGCGAAAAGATTGGATTGACCGAAACCAGCCCCATAGAATTGGGTTAATTGTTGTGATACGGTTGCCACAATCGTCTTTCCGTACGCAGCACGCTCTTTACCCAGAATATCCTTACGGATTCGTGTGCCGATATTCCAGTACAACATCACCATCTCTGCATTAACCCCGACTGCGACCCTGATTCGGGCCGATTCAATAAGAGACTGGAGATCATCAAGTAATGCATGAGGAATTGACGATGGCTCGATATCCTGCTGTGCTTTTGGAGATGTTGCTTCACTGGTCTTTTTCGTCGGTTTCTTTCCTGTTTTCTTCATAGTCTCTCCGTCATCATTTCCATCGGTGTCAGAATTGTCCACTCACTGAGTAGACAATTGTTGCGACAGTGTCGCAACAATTGTCCAGACGCTGTCTGGACTATCCCCGGTCAAGGATCTTCCCCACATTCTCGCCGATCCGCTCCTCAAGCACCCGCGCCTCTGCGTTCAGCCGCTCCAGTTCTTCATCGAGAGATTCCAGCCGCTCGCGGAAATCCCCGTCATCATCCACCCGTGCAGCAACCCCCACGTACCTGCCGGGATTCAGGCTCCAGCCCTGCGCCTCGATATCGGCAAGCGATGCAACCTTGCAGAGCCCGGCAATATCGTGGTACGAGCCATCCGCGAACTGCTCCTGTATCAACGGAGCACTCCCGCAGATCGATTCCGGTGCGGTCCCGCGATAGAGCCGAACGATGTTTCCGACAAACTCGATCTGCGAAGGTTCGAAGTCCCGGTGGGCACGATCCAGTTGGCGGAATACATTCCGGGCATCGATGAAGAGCACCGAATCCTTCCGGGCGGTCTTCGGTTTCGCACGGTTGAAGAACCAGAGCGTGCAGGGCAGGGTAACTGTGTAGAAAAAGTTCGGGCTGATGCTGATCATCACATCGACAGCGCCAGATTTGATCAGCTTCTTCCGGATCTCCATTTCGGCTCCCCGGGCATCTGCTGCCGAGTTCGCCATGACAAAGCCGGCTCTGCCATGATCGTTTAATGCATGGTAGAACTGCTGGATCCAGAGATAGTTCGCGTTGTCTGTCGATGGCACACCGAGCGCGAACCGCTTGTCCTCCCGGACCCGCTCCTTGTCTACGCCGGAGACATTGAACGGCGGATTTGCCATCACAAAATCGAATCTGCCAACGCTCTTATGCGGGTCCTCGTAGTAGGTGTTGTTATCCCGGATATCGCCGGATAAGCCGTGCACAGCGAGGTTCATCTTGCAAAGCCGGATGGTTTCTGCCACTCGTTCAACGCCATACATCGAAATCTCCGAGGAGGGAATCTTCTTGTGGTTCTCCACGAACCGGGCACTCTGGACAAACATACCCCCGGAACCGCAGGCAGGATCGAGAATGAGCCCATGGTAGGGTTCGATAACTTCGACAATGAGCCGGACCAGACTTGTTGGAGTAAAGAACTCTCCGCCTTTCTGCCCTTCCTTCATTGCGAATTTGCCGATAAAGTATTCGTAGATTTTTCCGAATACGTCGCCTTCGATATCATTCGGAATTGAGGAGAGGACGCGGAGGAGCTCGAAGAGGGTCGGATTGTCGATCTTCTGGTAGTTCTTCGGCAGGACATCTTTCAAGTCCTCGTTCTCCGCCTCGATGGCTTTCATTGCTTCGTTTATCGCCTTGCCGATATCGGCGCCCTCGGGAAGTTTCTGGAGATAGGAGAACCTCGCCGTATCCGGGATGAAGAGCCCGATTCTCTCCTGATAATCGGTTTTTGAAGGGGTTCTCCGGCTTGAAGTTAAATATTTCGCGGAGATCTCGGACACAACTTTACCAAATTTGTAATCCGCGTATTTGAGGAAGATGAGACCGAGGACCGGCACAGAATATTCGGAGGGCTTGAGGCTTGAGTTCGCCCACAGCTGATCGGCAGCAGCCCAGAGCCTGTTCTCGATATGGTTGTTCATCAGGGTCATGAGGGGTCACTGGATGATGATTGCGTACTGACTGTTACTGGTCAGATACGACAGGGCACGAGATATAGTTAATGAAAAGTCAGCACCGTTGAATCCCATAGGAGTTACGCAAGCAGAGAATTAAATAGAAAGATCTTTATATATAAAGAGCAGAATATATTTCGTGGTCAAAATAACACAGATCTCTGAAATGGATTACATCAACTTCCTTGTTGCGGCAACAT
>Ga0247840_10000343_pt1 | contig 97949 bp, 106 predicted proteins | sample LaCruzMarch2015__FD_192404 | JGI IMG/M metagenome (GOLD analysis project Ga0247840, IMG submission 192404) | Freshwater microbial communities from meromictic Lake La Cruz, Castile-La Mancha, Spain - LaCruzMarch2015_17m | ecosystem: Environmental > Aquatic > Freshwater > Lake | place: Spain... | reverse complement strand
CCCAGATGGCAGGAAATCCCAGTAATTGCTGGTAATGCTCGGTTAGTTTTTGCATCTTGGTGGTTAGGATTGAAATACTGCAGTCTACGATTTTATCCCATCATTCCACTAAAGTATGCGGAGAGCCTTTAAATTGAACTTCTCCCTGTTGAACTAATTCTTTAAACTCTTTTGATTTCATACTAAATGGAACAGGTTTGCCTTTGTAAATTCCTATCCATTTGTAGTTGCCCTTTTTAAGAACTGGAGAAATAATTTCAATTACGACATCATCATAATCTTCGGGTTCAAGTTCGTCAGTCACAAGTATAAACTCTTTAAAATTTGCTCTATGAACGGTTTTTTCTTCTATTGGTTTTTTATTGTTGTCCGCAAGAACGAAAGTTACTTTATCAACTTTTTGATATTTGTCAAGTAAGTCATAAAAGTTTGATTTCTTTTTTTTGACAACATTATTTCTGTCAAGTGTCTGAACGTTGTAACCTGTTTCTTGTTTTAATTTTTCAATTTCAAGTTTTAATTTTTGTTTCTCTAAGTCTTTTAATTCAGGGTCTTCAAATATTTTTTCAATTGCTTTCTCTGTCAGCTTTGTGATAGTCGTAGAAAGTGGTGTTACAAGTATTGTAGTTAGAAGTGCAGTAACGATTGCAGTCGTGATTGTGGCTTTCTTATTTTCTTCTTTAGAAGCAAGTTTGAACCAACGTCTTAGTCCACCATTTTCTAACGGTTCAGTCTCAACAATGATTTCAATTTTAAATGTATTTGAAATCTCTTTTAAGATTCCTAATAGCTCGTATTCACATCTATTCTGAACAAATGCGTCCATTAAATGAGTATTGTCGTTGAACCAATAATGGACTTCAACAGTGTTACCGTCAACTATTGATATTTTGTTTTCTATACTCATTTATTTTTTATATCGTAATTGTCGTGTTACACTTGCAGCTAACGTTTTCAGGCTTGGCGAAGGTGGCGATTTTCACCACAAATGTTGATGCGGAGAACCAAAGTTTGATTAACCACAAATGTGTCTGCGGAGCACTGAACTGCCACTTTTGCCAAACCCGTGTTGGCGCTAGTTATTTTATAAGTATCGTTCAATAAGTTTCAAATTGTCAGGGTCTTGAATAAATTCGTTTATGCTGTCTTTAAAAATAATTTCAGTTTCGTCAATTTTCTCAATGAACTCAATAATTTTTTCAATTTCGTCAAAACTAAAACCGTATTTAATCAACCATATTTCGGTTTCATTATTTGTCCCATATTTTATGTAATTGCTTAAAACTTGTGCTCGAACGTCACCAGTTTTAATAAAGTAAAGAATAAATGCACTTGAGACTGGGTCTTTTATTGATAATGAAAGTACTTTGTCAATGTAATCATATGTGTCGTAAATTACTTTATCGAAATCTATGTCAACAATACTTGTGTCCTGTGAAAAGAGAGGAACAGGTCTTTTAAAAGCTTTGTTTGGTAATGATTCAGCAATGCAAGAAAATCTCACTTTTTTCTTTGGAAGTAATAATCTAAACTCTCTTTGCGATATTTCTTTTCTAATTAATTGTCGTTTCAGTTTTCTTCTGTAATCTTTTTCTGAAAGAAAGGCATATCTTAATGAAATAATTTCCGCAAAAGACTTGCCTTGAATTTGCCAAAGTAAAATTGGAATAGATGTACTTAAAACATTCTTTTCACCGTCTGCTAAATCAGAACGTCTCAAATGTGCTTTATAAATATTTTCAAATGATAGTTTGATTTTTTTTCTTTGTGGTATTTCTAATCTGTAATATTCCTTTACCGTTAGTGGTTCATGCTGTTTGTTAAGAAAATTATCTAAAATAAACGCTATTTCACTATCAAGATTGGCATTTGAAATTCTTTCAATTTGACTTTCTGTGAGTTGCAATTCAGCGTTAAAAGTATCATTCTTAATAGCATCAACAATGTCAATGAAATCTTCATTATTTGGGTCTGTTTGATTGTCTAAGTTTGATGTTATTGATAAAGAAGACTCTTTGTTTAATCTATTTATAAAAAGTCTTTTGTTTTTTTTCTCAACTATGACATATCCATAATCGAAATAGTCATCTTCAATTGTGGTTCTTCCAGCTCTGCCAATAAGGTTTTTCAGATTAAGTGTTTTCTGATCTTCATTACCTGTGAAACTAAAATTATTTATCCAAACGATATCAAATGGCATATTGATTCCTTGGATTAATGTAGATGTCGAAAAACAAATCTTTGCGTGATGTCCATTTACAAATTCTTCAATTATTAGTCTAGCTTTTAATGGTATTGAACCGTGATGTATAACAATACCCCTTTTCATTAGAAAGATTAAGATTGAATTCTTATCTCTATCGTCTTTAGTTCCCAGGAATTCTTCGAGTTTATTTATGTAATGGAGACTTTTTTTATCGGTAATTTCAGGACATAATTCTATATAATCAGAAAATATTTCTATGAAACTTCCATCGTAAATTTTTGATTTTGATATATAAATTAATGCAGTGCCATTATTTAGAATTACATCCTTTACAATATTACCCTCAATATTTTTACCTTTTATTTTATCATCAAAAGGTGAAAAATATTTAAAGTTACCTTCTGAATATTCAATGTATATTTTACCAACAGTTTTTTGATTATACGTTTCAGAGTCTATATCATTGGTGATATTATGCTTTTTAAACTGGGCATCAGGATTCAGTACGAAAGGATGTGTAAAAACTTTCTTTATGTTATTTAATTTTTTATCAATTCTTCTAACTAATGAGTCAAATTTCATCCCTCGTATGCCTTCTTCTGAAATTTGAGCTTCATCTAAAAGAATAAGTTCTAAATTCAGGTTGCCAAAGTTTTTAAAAATCTCTTCACCTCTTTCAGGTGTTATGATATATATTCTGTTCTTCGTTCTTTTTGTATTTACAATTTCGATAAATTGAAGTACTAGGGTTTCATTAGAAACCAATTTTTTGACTTTTATTAGATATTCCGATAATAGTGCCCTTGATGGTAAAACAATGATTATATCACCTTGTGTTTCCTTGATTAATTCTTGGAAAAGATATGATTTACCCGCACTTGTAGGAGCAGAAAATGAAAAGTTAGTATACTTCTTAATTGAATTATAAGCATCGGCTTGAACAGGAGTAAAGTTATGCCCAGTTTCTTCGATTATAGTCTGTGCATATGCTTTATAAATTGCTTCTACAAATGAGTTGGGTTCACTCGTTTTATAAAATAGTCCCATTAAAAACATCAATTTTCCTTCATAAGATTTGAAGGCTTTTGGATTGTATTTTTTTAAGTACGAGAGTATTTCAAGGTGACTGTTATTTATAGGACCATCTTTATGAAAATCAAAAAGTATTTCTTTGATTAATTCAGAATCCATTGTCTGATTAAAAAGGTTATTGCTTAACATAATTCAACAGCAATTAAGTAAAGTTCTTTATGCTTTATAATCTCTTTAATTGGGTCAGAGGCTAAAGCATTATTCAAAATTGTAATTATGTTTCCGCCATTTAAGGAAAATGCAGCTGCATAACCTTTTTCGTCTTTAATGATATTTGCTTTTGTGGTTGGGTCTAAAAACGGTTCAAGCCACTTAAGTTCTGCATTGTCTCTATCTCCAATGAATTCTTCTATTTGATTTAATGCTCTTGCTCTTGGAGTTGTGTCTAAGCTAAATTTTGCTTCTCCAAAAACTAAATAATTATTGGCACTTATCGTGTGAAAATCAAATCCAGGGTTTCCTAAAACTTTTTCTTTTAAAAGCTCTGCAAGGGGAATTCTTTGATGAGAATATTCAATTTCTAAAGCAAGTTGGGCAGAGTATGAAACTATAAACTCTCCAATATCTTCATTAACACTTGTGGTAATACCACCAATTATGTCAGTTACTATTTTGTCAATAGTTTTTTCAGCATTTACCTTAAAGGCTTTTTTTGATATCTCATCTAAGTTGTTTATCCAACTTGTATCCGATATGTAGGTTTCAAACTCTTGAACTATAGGTTTGAAGTCTTTAATTTTAATGTGCAGACAGTTTATTTCACAGCCTGAACCCGTTGGAAAGTGCTTTAATGCTTTATTGTCAATTTGGTCTATGTTCATTTTTCAGGTCTGTCTTTTATAATTACCGCCAACTCCTTTATCTATGCACCATATCCCACCAAAAGGTGTATAAAGCCAGCTATTCTGGCATGCTTTACACACCTTTGAGGTGTATAATATTTTTTACAAATTGTCAAAGGGATTGGAAATTTTCAGTAAACTCTGTTCGCATACGTGGGTTTAGATTGTTCTTGCATGTAATGTAGATCCGTTCCTGCTTCCAGTAAATGAGTTACATAAGAGTGCCGCAATCAATAAAGCGTTACTGGTTTTTTGATTTTGGCATGATCGAGTGCATGTTTTAATACTTTTTGCAAGCTGGTGCCAACTTTTTAAGCTGCAAAGTACAGATATATTTCAAAATATTTATCCTGAATTATTCGCCATAAAAGTTGCTCTGGATTTTGATGGTGGCATCATCAGCATGCTGACCAAGGTCTTTTACCTGAGACTGGCCTTGATTTAGCCAGTCAACCGACGTTCAGCGGTTTGGAAAACATGATTACCCGTCGTGATCTCTATCGGATTGCTGAGGGTTTTGTGGATCATTTTCTCGCTTCGTATGTCGAGCCTCCCGAGGTCATTGTCCTGGATTTTGACGATACGGAGGATGTCGTGCACGGCCATCAGCAACTGGCTCTGTTCAGCGGTTTTCTTGCAAACCAGATTCATCGGAAAACCGGCACACCGGGGTTTACAACATGGAGATGTCCACCGAATCTACCGATGAATTCTGACGTCATGCAATGCCTCACGGGCTATTTCTCGTTTTACTATCTCAGGATTTTGTGTAATTTGGAACAAAATAGCATGATAGCCGTGTTAACATGATACACCCTTTTAAGAATCAGGCAACTGAGGATATTTTTAACGGAAATCCGACAAAAAAAGCGACGAGAATCTGCCCTTCAGTATTATGGAAACAGGCGTACAGAAAACTTGATCAGCTTGATTCTGTTCTTACCCTTGACGAGTTGCGCATCCCCCCGGGAAACCGTTTGGAATCCTTGTCCGGCGATCGTAAAGGACAATTCAGTATTCGATTAAATGACCAGTACAGAATATGCTTCCAATGCTCTTCTATTGGGCCGGAAGATGTTGAAATCACTGATTACCATTAAAAGCCAACAAGAAGTGACTATGATACGCATACCAACGCATCGGGCACCGACTCATCCCGGAGAAATGCTGCTGGAGGAATTTTTGAACCCTATGGAAATCACTCAACGTCAGTTAGCTGACGCTATCCATGTTCCTTATCAGCGGGTCAATGAAATCATTAATGGCCGGCGGGGTGTGACACCGGCAACAGCCTTACGGTTAGCCAAATTTTTTGGCATGTCGGCTGACTACTGGATGAATCTCCAACAGCGATGGGATCTCTATCATGCAAAAAAATCAGAGGATAAGCTGTTAAACACGATTAAGCCTGTAACACCAAAGGTGGCGTCTGTACTTTAAAGATCAGTGTTCATGAACTATCAACAGTTACTTGCCCTCTTCAAAGAGACCCACCTTGAGTTACAGGATCTGCCGCCTTCAGTGCTCGGAGCAACGGATGTGCCGTTTTACAGCAATAACCAGATGCTGATGCAGAAGGTGATTTTGGGGGAGTGAGGAGGTGAAATGAAGCACGAAGTATTATTGTTGAATAATTGTTTGAGGATCTTTTGCTACCTTTACCTTTAGTTTATTGCGGATCTGTACAAGCCAAGGGAGCAGAAACAGCGAGTTTTTCTTGTATATGATTTTAAATAAATGAGATAAGACGATTAGTAAGACGCGTTTCGAAACAGCATCTTTAGTGAACAGCAGAGAAATGAAATTATGACTTTGACAGATATTCTTCCGTTTATTCAGCAGTTACGGATAGTTGACAAACTCAGACTGATTCGGATTATAGCGGAACAGCTTGATGCTGAGGGAAATGTTTTTCCGCTTGAACAGGGCAAAATTTACGAAATCCCAACACCGTACAATACGTTCGGAGTGGCAGAGATATTGATGAATAAACTCGAAATAACGAATACGAATAGTCAAACATTTTGAAATTCAGATACTCTGTCAGCAATCCGTCGCAAAATGAATATGACAGTCTTCCCCGTCTGACATTTGCTCTCTTTTGTAACAATCAGCAGGTTGAGGTTGTCGGCCTGGTTGACAGCGGCGCAACGGTCAGTGTGCTTCCGTATGAAACAGGTCTTCTGCTTGGGGAAATATGGGATGACCGAAAAGCAAATATCCGGCTATCAGGCAATCTGGGAAATTTGCCAGCAATACCGTTGAGTGCCATAGCAAAAATAGGAGATTTTGAACCTGTACGTCTCGTTTTTGCATGGGTTAAAAGTGATGTGCCGCTGATTCTCGGGCAAACGAATTTTTTTATGGAATTCGATGTCTGCTTTTACCGCTCGAAGTCAGAGTTTGAAATCATGCCGAAATCATCATAATTTAATCAGGATATCTGGAAGGTTCTTTAGCGTTGTTGTACATGGTTAACGTTTTGAACTGTGACCTCATAGCTCTGTGTGGTTTGGTTGGCACCTTCAAACTAATATTTTAAAAGAGGTTGCGGATAGCTTTTGTAACAAGAGGGGAAAATAAAATCTGCTTCTGCTTTTGTTTTTAAAAGGATTTAACATATTCTGATGTTTATGGAATAGCTGTGAACGTAACAGTCCGATAGGAAATGAAAATCCTGAATTGAGCGATTAGTAATGAAAAAGCGCTTTATGTAATAATATTTATAAAGCATTATTATGAAAACAAGCGTCGATTTCCCATTTCAAAATAGCCAAACCCAATGGGTTAAGAGCACCATAGCATATAACACAATCTATAACGATTAGAGAAATAAACATTTAAAACCTGTAAAGCTTGAACCAATTGCGGATGAATCGCTCAATTCAGGAAAATAGTAACTATTTTTGCAGTGACAATAACTTCTTACGCTCGTAGCCGAATTTTTGACATAAGGATAATGTAAAATGAATATTGCGAAATCATATATAACTGACGAGTCAGGAAATATAAAAAGTGTTATTCTTGATTATCAGATATATCAGAAAATTGAGGAACTTCTTCTTGATGACGGATTGCTGAAAGCTATGGAAGATGTTCAGGATGAAGAAACTGTGGAATATGAGGAGGTAAGAGAACTGATTAAGCAATTATGAAAATTATCCTCAGAAAAACATTTTTAAAAGATATTCAGAAAGTCAGCGAACCGCAAAAGAGTCAGGTAAAACTTTTTCTTGAAGAACTTTATGCCAGCCCTTCGATTTCAGAAAGCTCTCATAGCATTAAGAAGTTAAAAGGAGAAAAGAAAAAGGGTGACTTTTTCAGAATCCGCTTCGGAGAATACCGATTGGGATATGAAAAAAGAGAAGACGGAATAATCATATATCGTATTCTGCACAGAAAGGAAATTTATCGGTATTTTCCATAAGGTAGTCACAAACTTAAAGCCACTTCCGCATCCATATCGGAGCCGTCAACTATTTTGCCCAATAGCGCTCAGCCCCTCATTCCACTCTCTGAGCATGGCCTCACCAACAGGCTTAAAGTCCGAAAAATCGAGGGTATGCTGGCGCAAGCCTGCAACGGTTTCAGCAACGGCATCGGCAACCTCTTCGATAATGAGTTTTGCTTTTGCTGGCTGAAGATTACAGTGCATTTTTGCAAAGGCAATGAGTTTCTTTACTGCAGGAAAACGCTTGCTACCGTCCAGAGTAAGCGCCAGAGTGTCCTTTTTGATATACGCTGTTGTTGAAACGATATCGTAGGTGGGAGCAAGGCGCACTGGTTTGTTTGATGCCGTGTAGAGTACACCGAAATTCTTGAGATGGGCATCGCCGTTCCTCACGATACAAGAAAGAGAGAGCGATCGGAAGTAAGCCTCCAGGGCAGAGGCCTGAAGTTCAGGAGAGACAAACTGGCGAATCCGTTTGGCCAGCTTTTCATAGCTCCCGTCATACTTCTCTGCCGTACCAATACCATTCAGGGAACAGAAATCTTCAAACCCAAGATATTGCCCCTCTTCTGTCAAATCAAACCTCTTGACTATCAGGAACTGGTTGTTTTCCGAAAGAGTAAACTCCGGCACTTCCAACCCGCTTCGGCGGGCAGCATTCATGCAGAAATACTCGTTGGCTGCCAAATGGGGATATTCATTGTTGTTCCAACCCTTGACGATATGAGTAGCTCCTTTTACCGTAACACGAGACTGACCAAAAGTGGACGTTTCGCCTTCTCCCTGTTCATCGTCCCTGATCAGCACTTTCGGCTGCACTCCCGAGACACCTGAAACCGTAGAAAAACGCTCCAGAAGATCGGTCAACAGCTCTTCCGATCCATCATAGGCTACCAGTTCCGAAACACGTTGCAAGGGAACCTGATCGATCACACCGGGATCGTTGGCAAAACGCAACCGTCCGATCTGCGAACGTCCGACAACTTCCAGCAAGGAGAGTGCATCAAAACCCTTGACACGCTTGCGGAATGATAGTTCAATGGACTCCCGCAGCCTGCCTTCGGGCAGATTCATTTGAAAAACCGGATGTAACCCGTTTTGGTACCGATAACTTTCCAGTGACCACGGCATCGTCAGAGAGACATCCTCACCGGACTGAATTGCAGAACGATAAGCAAACGTATAAGCACCGGATTCAAGTGAGTGGCGATCCAGTGAGCCGACAACATGAGGAGTAACCCATACATCCAGCATACTAATTCTCCCGTTCGTTTATCAGCTCCTGCAAGGTTGGGCGCGGTGAAGCATCTTTTACGGTGAGTTCAAGCCCAAGTGTTGCGCAGATGGCCATAACCTTTCGTATACCGATTTCCGGCAGTTTGCCATTTTCAAAACGGCTTAGCGTAACGCGGCTCATTCCATTTGCGCTGGCTACCTGCTGCTGCGATAATCCTAACGTTTTCCTCCGACGATAGAGAAGCTCTCCGATTTCCTGAATATCGCTCATCACTGTATCACATGTACTACATTTAAACGCTTTTTCTTGTGAAATGTAGCGTATACTATACACTTCAACAAATTATTTATTCCAATGTGGAATGCTTCATAACGGAGAATAAAACATTTTGAAATTCAGATACTCTGTGTTACCCATCGCCCCCTTCAGCAAATACGGGGAAGTTGTTCGCCAAGCGGAAGGTCGATAATGCGACGGCTGCCGAATACGGTGCGCATGACCACCATACCGGGGTGCTCGTTTGTCACTGATCCGATGATGACGGCATCGCGCCCCTCTTCAAAGGAGTGCATCACCTCAAGAAGAGCATCGGCATCAGCAGCGGCAACAGCCACAATGAGTTTGCCCTCGTTTGCCACATGCAGGGGATCGATGCCAAGCAGCTCACAGGCGCCGCGAACATCGGCTTTTACGGGAATAGAGTTCTCGTTGATTTCAATTCCAATACCAGAAGAGAGTGCCAGTTCATTCAGGGTTGCAGCCACACCTCCCCTTGTCGGGTCGCGCATGGCTTGAATTGCGGGCACAGCGTCAAGCATGGCGGCAATCATACCATTAAGTGCGGCGCAGTCGCTCGTAATGCGTGACTGGAATGAGAGCCCTTCACGCGAGGTCATGATGGCCATGCCATGATCGCCCACGGTTCCTGAAAGGATGATGCTTGTCCCTTGTTGCAGATTACGGCATGAGAGATTGGCTCCCTCCCTGATCACACCGATTCCCGAGGTGTTGATGAAGAGTTTGTCGCACTGCCCTTTGCCGACCACCTTGGTATCTCCGGTCACAATCATCACCCCTGCTTTCCGGGCTGCTTCGGCCATGCTTTGAACAATGGTTTCAAGTTCGACAAGCGAAAAACCTTCCTCAAGCACAAACCCGGCGCTGAGATAGAGCGGCCTTGCACCACCTACTGCCAGATCATTAACCGTACCGTTCACTGCAAGCTCTCCGATATTGCCGCCAGGGAAAAAAACCGGACTCACTACATAGCTGTCGGTGGTAAAGGCCACTCGTCCGGGCGGAAGATCAAGCTTCGCCTGATCGTCGAGAAGATCGAGAAAAGGATTATGAAGATGCGGCATAAAAACCCGCTGCATGAGTGCCTGGGAGAGACGCCCACCGGCGCCATGTGCCATTTGAACGGTTTCATGCTGCATGATCGGGGATGGGCAGAGGGGAGCTATGGTCATAAGGCAAAATTTCGGTGATAATTGTAATAGGCTGCACAGGCCCCTTCGGAGGAGACCATGGTGGCGCCGAGGGGGTGCTCCGGGGTGCACTCACGGGCAAATGCAGGGCAGCCGTCGGGCTTGAGAACACCCTGCAGCACACTCCCGCTCATGCAAAGGGGCGACTCGGCGGCACAGAGGTGTGCAACATCAAACTTTTTTTCAGCATCATAGCGGCGGTATGATTCTCTGAGTCCAAGTCCGCTTGCGGGGATAAGGCCGATCCCTCGCCACTGCCGGTCGGTTACTTCAAAGACCTGGCTGATAATCCCTTGCGCCACACGGTTCCCTTCACGACTCACCACCCGTCCGTAGCGGTTCACCACCTCTGCACGCCCCTCTTCAAGCAGTTCGACCGTTTTCAGTATTCCGGCAAGGAGGTCAACTGGCTCAAAACCGGTCGGCACTATCGGCACATGATACTCACGGGCAACTGGCTCATATTCCTCGTAGCCCATGACTGCGCAGACGTGCCCTGCTGCAAGAAAGCCCTGAACCCTGTTTTCGGGAGATGAGAGAATGGCACGCATGGCTGGCGGCACCATGACCTGGCTGACCAGCACGCTGAAATTTTCAATTCCTTCTCGCGCTGCCTGCCAGACTGCCATGGCGTTGGCTGGCGCAGTAGTTTCAAATCCAACGGCAAAGAAGACCACCTCTTTTGAGGGATTGTCACGGGCAATCTGGAGGGCATCAAGCGGGGAGAAGAGAATGCGCACATCGCCCCCTTCACTGCGCACCATAAAGAGATCTTTTGAACTGCCAGGCACGCGCAGCATATCACCGAAACTGGTGAAGATCACCTCTTTTCTTGCCGCTATAAGAAGAGCCCGCTCAATCGACTCAAGCGGTGTCACACAGACCGGGCAACCGGGGCCATGCACCAGTTCGATGGTATCTGGCAGCAGTTGATCGATGCCATTGCGAATAATCGAATGGGTTTGTCCACCGCAGATCTCCATGATGGTCCAGTGGCGGGTGGTTTTTCTGCGAATCTCGTCAAGCAGCTTCCGGGCAAGCTGTGGATCGCGATATTCATCGATATATTTCATGGGAGTCGGCTTCACAGCAATTCGGGTGAAGGGGGCTCTTCATCAGGCTGAAACGCTCCGCTTTCAATCAGCTCCTGCCACAGTTTCAGACTTTCGGCAGCCTCCGCATCATCAATGATTTTCAGGGCAAAACCGGCATGAATAATGGTATACTGGCCAACCTGTATATCGGGCACATATTCAAGACATGCTCTTGTTTTTGAACCGTTCACGTCAATAATGCCCATTTTCAGGCCATTTTCAATGGAGAGTTCAAGGAGTTTTCCGGGAATGGCAAGGCACATTGGCTTGGTGGTTTTTTTGGGGGAAGATTGAATATAGGATATATGGGAATTATAGGACTTATATAAATAAAGAGGAACTATTGGATTCCGTAATAGTTACCTTTGAGGTAAGTTCTGCCAATGAGGGCCTGGCCAAGGGAGAGGCCTCCGTCGTTGGAGGGCACGAGAGCGTGGGTAAGCACCTTGTAGCCTGCACGTTGCAGTTCAGTCACGAGGGTTTCAAAGAGGAGTTCATTCTGAAAAACTCCGCCGCTGAGTGCTACGGTTTTCAGACCGGTCGCCTCAGATGCTTTTTCAATCAACTCGTGAAAGCTGGTTACAAGAGTGCGGTGGAACCTCTGGCTGATCTCACTGGTGCTCATCCCTTGTTGCAGGGCTGCGGCTATATCCTGAATCAGTGGTGAGAGCAATAAAGTCCAGCGACCTTTTTCCTCTTGCAACAGATCGTGCTTGTTCGCGATAGTTCCTCGCGGGGTATTGATCAGCCTCTCTGTAACTGCCGGTATATCGTTCGTGCCTATGGTACCTCCTGCGGATTGCACCGGCGCAAGTGCAGGCTTTTGCTCATAATGCAGCCCGTAGCGGAACGACTTGCTGCCCATACTCCCCCCTGCCTCATGCATCAGTGCAATGGCGGCCTCTCCCTCATAGCTGATCTCACCCCGCAGAGCGCAGAGGGCGGCAACGGCGTCAAAAAGTCGGCCACAGCTTGAGGTTTCAACAATAGTGACCCTCTTTTGAAGTAACTCAAGAACCGGTTCAATGCTCCGTCCTTTCATGAAGGGAAGGTCGGGAAGGTCGGGCAGGTCGGGACAACTTCGGTGAAGATAGCCAAGCGCAGCCCGCCAGGGGTTCAGGACTGCGGCCTCCCCTCCCGGCAATGGCATAAGCTCAAGTGAGGCAAAGCGTGCTGCTCCGGCAGCATCCCCAATCAGTACCTCTCCACCCCAGATCGTGCCATCAGTTCCATATCCTGTACCATCAAGTATGAGCCCGATCGCTGGCCCTTCCTCCCTGTTTTCGGCCAGGCATGACACCAGATGAGCATGATGATGCTGGACACCAAGCAAGGGAATATTCTGCATCATCGCCCACTGTGTTGTCATGTAGGCAGGATGCAGATCGTGCACCAGAAGCTCGGGTGCAGCCTGAAAAAGATGCTGAAGATGGGCAACAACCTGCTCAAAATGGCGGTATGCTTCAAAGTTTTTCATGTCGCCGATATGCTGACTCATCAGTGCATGACTACCCTTCAGAATCGTAATGGTATTTTTCAGCTCCCCTCCGGCAGCAAGAACAACCGGACCATCTTCGCGAAGATATATTGGCGCCGGAACATATCCCCTGCTCCGCCTGAGCTGCCGCAATGTTCCCGATAAAGCGATGGTGACCGAATCATCGCATTTGAGGTAGATGGGGCGGTTATGCACGAGAAAAGCATCGGCAATACCCTTGAGACGCAGAAGCGCTTCCTCATTCTCACTTGCAATGGGCTCCTCGCTGAAATTGGCACTGGTCATCACCAGAATGTCGAGAGTTTCATCGAAAAGCAGGGTGTGCAGTGGCGTGTAGGGCAGCATGACGCCAAGGCGCTCATTGCCTGGCGCTATGGATGGCGCAAGGTTGCTGCTCTTTTTCTTTTTCAGAAGCACAATGGGGGCTTGCGCAGCGCTCAGTGCGGCCATTTCCGTTTCACTGACCTCACAATAGCCGTGAACAAGCGACCTGTCGCGTATCATCACTGCAAAAGGTTTTGCTTCACGACCTTTGCGCTCCCGAAGTCGCCGTACCGCAGCTTCATTGCGTGCGTCTACGGCAAGATGAAAACCGCCAAGCCCTTTCAGCGCAACAATCATCCCTCTTCTGAGAAAAGCAACGGCTTCGGCGACGACATCACCGGAAAGGGTGTGAGCACAGGACAAAGCGGTTTGTGGCTGTGCATGAGAAGTGCCATCGACCGGGTTGTGCTCCACGACACTCTCCCCCAAAAGGAGCGTACCTGAAGCATCAAACAAGGAAAGAGTGGGGCCGCAAACCGGACAGGCATTGGGTTGTGCGTGAAACCGACGATCAAGCGGGTCATGATACTCGCGCTCACACTTTTCGCACATCGTAAACCCATGCATGGAGGTAAATGGACGGTCGTAGGGCAACCGATCGACAATGGTATAGCGGGGACCACAATTGGTACAGTTGATGAACGGATAACGAAACCGGCGATTGGCAGGATCCAGAAGCTCTCGTCGGCAATCGCTGCAAAGCGCAATATCGGGCGGAATGAGTGTTTCTACCCCAGCGCCGGAACCCGAATTCCCGATCAGAAAAGCCTCTTCTGAAACACAGGGAAGAGACATCTCTTCGATGGTTTCGATGAACGCAAGCGGCGGGCGCTCCTCCAGCAAACGACGCGAAAACTCATTGAGAAGCGCGAGTTGACCCTGCACCTCAATCAGCACACCAGAGGCTGTATTGCAGATAAACCCTTTCAGGTCACAGGCAACAGCCAGACGGTAGACAAAGGGGCGGAACCCCACACCCTGTACCATACCGTTGATCCGAAGACGCCTCCGCTCTTCAGCGCTGCTCTCCCTGATGCTCAGTGCTGTAGCAGTTTCTTTTCGAGCCACTCCTGCAAGAGAGTCAGCCCCTCTCCTGTTTTTGCTGAAAGTTCAAACCATTCGAGATGGTGGTTGACCCGCATGGCATTTTCACGGCATCTGGCAACATCAAATTCCACATAGGGAAGAAGATCGATCTTGTTGAGAATGCAGAGATCGGCCTCATGAAACATGGTTGGATACTTCAACGGCTTGTCGTCTCCCTCCGTCACACTGATAATGACAACCTTGAGTGCTTCACCGAGATCAAAGAGCGCCGGACAGACAAGATTTCCGACATTTTCAATACAAAGCAGCGAATTATCCTGCAGGTCAAGCTCCTTTACAGCACGGTTGACCATCAAGGCATCAAGATGGCAACCTGAACCGGTGTTGATCTGGATTACCGGCACACCGAGAGCCTGAATCCGCTCGGCATCATTGGTGGTCTGCTGGTCACCCTCTATGACCGCAACCGGAAAGCGCTGTTGCAGGGCCGGAATAATTTTTTCAAGCAGTGAAGTTTTGCCTGAACCAGGGGAACTCAAAAAATTGAGTGCAAAAATCTTTTTTGCCTCAAAATATCCCCGGTTTCTTTCGGCGAGAAGATTGTTTTTCTGAAGCACATCCTGTTCAAGAACAACCTTCCGGCTTGTGCCTTCATGATGATGATGGCCATGATCATGGCTGTGATGCTCCTCATGCGTGTGGCTATGTTCGTGATCGTGGTCACTGACATGAACATGATAATCACTCTGGCCGGGTTTGCGGAGCACAGCCCCTTCGTCAGTTGAACAACCGCAGGTATCGCACATGTGTTTACTCCCCCTCCTCTTCTATGGTCATTGATTGAATCAAAAATTCCTCACCCGAGACGATCTTCACCCGTAATGAACGACATCGGGGACACTCTGCATAATAAAAGTTGACGGGAAAGCTCATTCCGCACTCCCCGCACTCGCCAACACCTTCCGGCTCTTCAATGTTGAGTAGCGCTTCTGCAGCAAGCGTCTCCCTGGCTGCCGCTGAAAAACAGAATTTCAGTGATTCAGGCTCAATACCAGCCAATTTGCCGATGAGCAGGTCAATAGCCGAAATCCTGACACCGCCCTCTTGCCTGGCTTTTGCCACAACTGCATCCACAATGGAGAGTGCAATACTCATTTCATGCATAACATTCAGAAGGAGAACCAATTGAAGGACAGTTTACAAAAAAAAGAGGAACTGCCATTTCTCAGAGCAGCATTTTTACTTTGACCTGTCCACCATGCAGGCGACAGCATTGCCCGTCTCTTCATCGGTCAAAAAAGAGGTAATCTTTCCTGAAGGTGCTCTGCATCATAATTTCCCCGGAGATTTCATGAAGCGGCTCCGCAGCAACCTCAGCCATACGGCCATCAAGCATTTCTTTCGGCTCGCAGGCAACCTGACTCTCTTGTACCAGCCATCTCTTCATCATAACTCATGCAAGGTTGTTTTTGATCATGATTTTTTTTGTACCTTTGAGAAATTTTTTCCTGAAAAGACACAAAAGATATGTCGGATTTGAAGCACCTTACTGGATTATGCAATATTCCGGCCAGCAACATCACCAGCATCCTTGATATGGCTGCCGGTTATAAAAAGAAGTTGATCACCCCCTGCCCCTCTTTTGAACCATCCCTTCAGAATAAACGCATTGCACTGGTTTTTTTTGAAAACTCAACCCGTACCCGATTTTCTTTTGAGATAGCAGCACGACACCTTGGCGCAGGCACGCTGAACTTCAGTGCATCGTCAAGCAGTGTCAGCAAGGGGGAAAGCCTGAGTGATACCATCAAAAATCTTGAGGCCATGCAGGTGGATGCCTTTGTTCTTCGTCATCCCTCTTCCGGAGCTGCAGATCTCATAACCAGAATAACCTCAAAAAACGTGATCAATGCCGGAGACGGATCGCATGAGCATCCGACACAGGCGTTGCTCGACATGTTTACGCTCCGCGAATATTTTGGAACAATTGATGGGCTCAAAGTGATCATTATTGGCGATGTGCTGCATAGCAGGGTCGCCCGTTCAAACATTTACGGCCTCATCACTGCCGGCGCCGAGGTTGGTATCTGCTGCCCGGTCACCCTCATGCCTCCCGATGCTGACCAGCTTGGCATCACTCTCTTTACCGACCTTGACTGTGCCATTGCCTGGGCCGATACAGCAATCGTGCTTCGACTGCAACTTGAACGAGCTACGGGAGGATACCTGCCCTCGCTGGAAGAGTATTCTGTCCATTATGGTCTGACCGATGAGCGCCTTGAACGGGTACAGAAACATCTGCTGGTACTTCATCCCGGCCCGATAAACCGGGAAATCGAAATAGCAAACAATGTGGCCGACCGCATACAGCCTCCGGGCTATTCAAAAAGCATGCTGCTTGAACAGGTAACCAACGGTGTCGCGGTCCGCATGGCAGTGCTGAACACCCTGCTAGCCCTGTAAAACAAGATTCTGTACCATGATTTTCCGCCCGCTAACACATCAACTCTTCGCCATGAAAAGTACACGTTACCTCTGCAGAGCACTCTTCATCATCACTGCGGTACTCCTGATACCGGTGAAAAAAGGGGCTGCCGAACCGATCCTGAACCCGACCACCAAAACCCTCTTCAAGCCGCTCCTTGCTGACCCTTCGGAACCGAAAATTGCCGTTATGCCCTGGCTTGGCGACCGTTATCTGCAGCTCGATATCGGCGCCTCGGCTGACCTTTACCAGAGCAAAAACAAGAAATTTGCCGCTGGTGTTGATTTTGCCACCTACTCTCTCCTGCAACGGGGCGACAATTTCAAGTTTCCGGTTGATGCTATCGATTATCTCTTTGGTGTCAACGCAAGCTGGAAAAAACCGATCAGTAATGATGCGCTTCCTTTTGATGAATTCAGCGGAAAAGTGAGAATCAGCCACATTTCGGCCCATTTTGAAGATGGCCACTATGATGCAGATACGCACCAATGGATTCAGCAGAGCGACTGGCTGGGCACCATTCCCTTTACCTACAGCCGGGAGTTTGTCAATCTCGTTGTAGCGCTCAGTTCACCAAATCATCGTATCTATGCCGGATACCAGTACCTCTACCACACTCTTCCTGACGGTATCAATCCACACTCTTTCCAGGCTGGTGTTGAACTTTCCACTCCTGGAAATACCTATCTTGCCGCAGACTTCAAACTGCTTCCAATCTGGCAACCATCGCTTGAGGAGACGAAAGGACACCGGGGAACATGGAACGTGCAGGCAGGCAGGCGTCTTGATGACATAGGGCTGAAGAATGTCAGGGTAGCCTGCAACTATTTTTCAGGCATGAGCCGCCAGGGCATGTACTTCTATCGCCCCGAAAGCTTCAGCACCATAGGAGTTATTGTTGATCTCTGAGGAAAGAACAAAGAGCGGAGCCGCAAAGAATAAAAAGAGTTCCCGGCATGAGTGAATACGTCAGCAGATGCCATGCCGGGATAAATAAGCTTCCGCCTTACTGCAGGGAGTTTAAAAACTCGGGCACGGCATCCTGTAATCCTTCAGGGTGGTGCGCAAGAATGTAGTTGACAAGGAATGGGGGATAAAGATTATAATGCTCAAGATCGGCGAGCGGAATCCAGCTCACCTTGAGAATCATCTGTTCATCATCGGGATATTCCGGATCTTTACCGGTTATCATCTCACCTCCGGTAACCGTACAATAAAAGCCAAGAGAGACCGAGTGATGAAGAGCCCCCTGATCAAACGCACCAGGATAGGGATAGAGCAGCTCCTTGATGAAAAGCAGACTACCGACCGTACACTCAAGAGCGGTCTCTTCCATCATTTCACGTTTCACCGCCTCGTCAAGGGTTTCACCCCGTTCGACCGCCCCTCCAGGAAGAATCCAGTAACTTTCAGGAAGGTTTGGATCCTGAGGAGCAAAACTTTTATGTTCGACAAGGAGTACCTGATCCTCCCTGATACACAACGCGCTGACGCGGAGCCTGACTTGTGACATGATAATAATTCCGGTAGAGATGAAAATGGTGCGTATTTTTAAAGGAGAAGAGAGTCGTCAATGCCGTTAAATGAATCAATGCAAGAAACAAAAAATCACCACTGTTTGTTTCATAGTATTTTTATTACATTTAACCATGAAATGGCAGGTACCGTTCTTTTTTATACCCTTCAGCTTCAGTTCACAAGGGTATTTAGCTTTTTTTTTCTTTCTCGCACACACACAACAACACACAAACACACACAACCTAACGGAGAAAACACATGAAAAAAATGCTATCACTTGCTGCAATGTTTGCAGTACTGTCTTATGCATCACCGGCATCAGCCGAACTGAAAATTGGTGGCGACGCTGCTGTACGTCTGAGAAGCGAGTTCAATGACAACGAAATCAATAATGTTCATCAGGACAACGAAGACAACCTTCTGTTCCAGTACAGAATCCGCCTGAAAGCATCTGCAGACCTCGGTAGTGGCTACTTCTTCAAGGCAATGGCACAGAGCGAAGAAAATAATGCCGGCAAGACCCTTGGCGGCGGCTGGTCAGGAGTCGGTAACAACAACAGCGGGGCATACAACATCGAGATCTCAAATTTCTACTTCGGTCGTATGATGGAATGCAGCCACTACCAGATTGGCCGTCTTCCGCTCAACAGCTTCAACAACCCGATTTTTGACCTGACACTCTACCCCGTTCCCGGTGCTTTTGGAACATCGACAATCTATGCCGTTGACATTCCGGTTGCTACCTGGAACTTCGACCGCGTCTTCGGCCTTAACTATGGCACAAAAATTGGCAATGACGACCTGAATGCCACCCTTGTTGTTTTTGACGATGCAACCGGCGACAATAACAGTTCAGCCTCAGGTGACGGTCTTTTCAATGACGGCTATCTGCTCCACCTTGCCTACAAGACCACTCTTGGTGATGTTACATTTGAACCACAGGCAATCATTTCCCTTACGGATGGGAACGGCTTGACCTACCAGAATATTTCGCCAAACACCTTCGGCGCAAATGCTACTATTCCGGTAGGAAAATCAAAGATCGGCCTCAGTGGTTTCTATACTGTCTGTGATGACCACAAAGGCTCTGCCGACGTTGACTACAGTGGCTATCTCTTGAGAGCAAAAGCTGAATCAGGCCCGGTCATGGCTTGGGTCGACTACAACCGTACCGTTGACAAAACAGCTTCTGACGTGACCTACGACAACCTCTTCGTCTGGGCACAGTACAACTTCAAGGTACACGAATCAGCAATGGGAACGTTCAGTCTGACACCAACCGTCCGCTACCGTGCTTCAGGCGCTGACTATGGAAATAATGTTACGACTGACAACAACCAGCTTCGTGGTGAACTCTATGCAACAGTGACCTTCTAACTTGCACGTTTGTTATCTGAAAAGCCGCAGGCAACTGCGGCTTTTTTTTACCTGACTGACCGTTTATATTCAGTTTCCACTCTTTGCTGATATTATTTCCTGTTACTAACAATTGTTACTTAAGGAAATTTAACGATATTAGGGATGGTCATCATGTACAGCACGAGCAACCTTTTTCCCTTTCGTTTTCATTTTATTTCGACATACAGTAACCGCCAAATCAACGTCCGGTTTCTCTTGTCTTTCAGGTAAATCACTTTTTTGCTGTTCTTTTTTATTTTTCTATTAAATTATTTTATTATAATAACTTAAACACAACAGCGGTACTATGATTACCATTAAAAAAATCATCTGCCCGGTTGATTTCTCTGGTTTGTCGCGCAAAGCGCTGCAATACGCCAACGAATTTGCAAGACTCTCAAGCGGAAAAGTCTTTCTTGTCGGCGTTATTGAGAACGACCCCACAATCACCTACTCTCACGGACTGGAAACAGAACGCGCTGAGGCTGAATCGAAACTGACATCGCTGATCGACGAAGAGAATATGGCTGGTATTGTCGCCGATTACGTGATCTATGAAGGATTTGCCGAAGAGTGTATTCTCGACTATGCAAAACGGCAGGAAGCGGATATCATTATCATGGGTTCACACGGTCGCCGCGGCCTGAAACGGATGATCCTCGGCAGCGTTGCTGAGCATGTGATTCGGCGTGCTCCTTGCCCGGTACTTGTTGTCAAGGAGAACGAGCATGAGTTTATCAAGTAGGATGCCGTTTTATGCCTGAAACGGTAGCACGAATGAGTTAAGACATTACATTTTTTTCAAACAATCAAAGAAAACTTTTATGGCACGAAATGTCACAAACGTTTCCCAAACCGAAGAGGTGTCCAGCACCCGGCGGGTTATCGCTGCTTCCTCGGTCGGGACGCTCATCGAATGGTATGACTTTTATATTTTCGGTACTCTTGCAAAAATCATTTCCGAGCAGTTTTTCCCGAAAGACAACCCGACGGCGGCTCTGCTTGCCACACTGGCAACCTTTGCAGCCGGTTTTGTTATCAGGCCGTTCGGCGCACTCTTCTTTGGACGCCTGGGCGATCTTATCGGACGGAAGTACACCTTCCTTGTCACTCTGGTGATCATGGGTGGTTCAACGTTTGCTATCGGTCTTGTTCCCGGCTATAAAACCATCGGATTTTTTGCTCCGGCGATTGTCTTTATTTTACGACTGTTGCAGGGTCTTGCCCTTGGAGGTGAGTATGGCGGTGCAGCAACCTATGTCGCTGAACACTCTCCAGCAGGAAAGCGGGGATTCTGGACAAGCTTTATCCAGACAACGGCGACCCTGGGACTCTTTCTTGCTCTCGGCGTTATTCTTATTGTACGCCAGACTCTCAGCGTTCCGGTCTTTGAGGACTGGGGATGGCGCATACCGTTCATTGTTTCAGCATTCCTTGTTGGAGTTTCAATCTTCATCCGTTTGAAGATGTCAGAGTCTCCTATGTTTGTAAAAATGAAAAAAGAGGGAAAAACATCAACAAACCCTCTTGCCGAAAGCTTCAAGCAGAAGGATAACCTGAAAATGGTGCTGATTGCTCTTCTTGGTGCAACCGCCGGTCAGGGTGTTATATGGTATACCGGTCAGTTCTATGCGCTCTCCTTTTTGCAGAATGCCTGCAACATTGAATTTGAGCAGAGCAACATGATCATTTTGATTGCCCTCGTTATCGGCACTCCTTTCTTTATTGTCTTTGGTGCGCTCTCTGATAAAATCGGACGCAAGTACATCATGATGGCCGGTATGCTTATCGCTGTGGTCGCATACAGACCTATCTATACCATGATGTATAATGACGCCGACCTTAAGCAGAAAACCGAGATCGTAGAACAAACAACTGTCTCGGAACCAAAAGTTGAGGTAAAAGGTACCGATACGATTACCACAATCGTGACGAAAAAAACCTTTACTGATGGAACTTCCTACAAGGAGACCAAAAAAGAGACCATCCCGCTGGATGCCGCCAAAAAAGCTGAACTTGCTGCGGCAGGCAAACTGAAGCCAGAGATAAAAAAGGCTGTCATTCTTCCTCAGAACCTGTTCTATAAAATGATTGCCTTTGTCTTCGTCCAGGTGATCTTCGTCACCATGGTATACGGCCCGATTGCTGCATTCCTCGTTGAAATTTTCCCAACCCGTATCCGCTACACCTCAATGTCTTTGCCGTACCATATCGGCAACGGTGTTTTTGGCGGTCTGGTTCCGCTTATTTCAACCCGTCTTGTTGAAGCAACCCGTCCGGCGCCAGGCCTTCCGCCTGCCGATCCTCTTGCTGGTCTCTGGTACCCTATCTTGATTGCCAGTGTCAGCTTCGTGATTGGAATGCTCTACATCTCCAACAAAACCAACAACATGGACGTTGAATAAACAAGAACCTTTTAATTTCATCCATTATGTCAGCAATAAAAAAACTTTTTGGAATTCTCTGGTCTCTCATGGGGATAGGAATCATCCCGCTGGTAATCATGCAGGCGATGAAAGAGATCGCAGCCAAGCCCAGTGAAGAAAACTGGATTTTCTGGTCGATCGTGATTGTCGTGCTTATGCCAATTATCTCTTTCAGCCTCATTACCTTTGGAGTGTTTGCGCTTAAAGGTGAGTACGATGTGATTGAGTAAGCAGTAGAGGCCATACCTGTTCTTTTTTCTCAAGGAAAAGCCGCATCTTTCGTGCGGCTTTTCCTTTTTTTAGAAAAACAAGAAACAAACCCCTGTTGACCAATGGATATCGAGGATGAACTCCCAGCCCTTTCCGATAGAAAAAAAGCTCTTGTTGAAAAGCTCGGCACACTGCCTCCATCACCAGGCGTCTACCAGTTCAGGAATTCGAGTGGCCGGGTAATCTATGTTGGCAAGGCAAAAAATCTCCGCAACAGGGTTCGCTCCTATTTCAGAAATCAACAGCAACTCTACGGTAAAACGCTGGTACTGGTCACTCATATTGCTGATTTCGAGGTCATTATCACCTCTTCTGAAGTCGAGGCGCTGATTCTTGAGAACAATATGATCAAGGAGCTGAAACCGCGCTACAATGTGAACCTGAAGGACGACAAAACCTACCCCTACCTGGTGATCACCAATGAACCTTTCCCTCGGATCCTCATCAGTCGCCAACGAAGAAAGGATGGCTCCACCTGGTTTGGGCCCTATACAGAGTCCCGTCAGCTCCACTCCATTCTTGATCTTATCGGCTCAATTTTTCCGGTACGAAGCTGCAAATTCCGTCTGAGTGAGGAAAATATTGCTACCAAAAAATACAAAGTCTGCCTCGATTACCACATCCATAAATGCAAGGGGCCATGTGAAGGGCGGCAGTCAGAGGAGGAGTACCTCCTGATGATTGCTGAAATTACCCGTCTGCTGAAAGGAAAGACCTCCACCATGATACGCTCGCTCACCAGCGCCATGCAACTCTTTGCCCGCGAGCTGAAATTCGAGCGGGCAGCAGAGATAAAAATGCAGCTTGAGAGCCTGAAACGGTATGCCGAGCGCCAGAAGGTAGTTGCGGGAGATGGGCTCGACAGGGATGTTTTTGCTGTCGCTACCGGTGAAGAGGATGGTTGCGGCGTCGTCTTCAAAATCCGGGAAGGAAAACTGCTTGGCTCGCAACGCATCTACATGAACAATGTCACCGGGGAAACCGACTCAGGGCTGCAGGCAAGAGTTATGGAAAAATATTATCTCGATACCCTTGAGCTTCTTCCTGATGAAATTCTTCTTCAGGAATCCCTTGGCGCCGATGAAGAGGAGACCTTGAGAGCCCTCTTTTCGGAAAAAGAGAGAGAGGAGGCGCAGGAGAAAAAAAATATTCGCTTTGTGGTGCCGCAAATCGGCGAAAAAGCTCACCTGGTTGAGATGTGCCGTCAGAATGCACGGCATCATCTTGAGGAATATCTGATCCAGAAACAGAAACGGGGCGAGGCTGCCCGAGAGCACTACGGCCTTACTGCTCTTAAGGAGCTGCTGCATCTGCCAAAACTCCCCCAGCGAATCGAGTGTTTTGACAATTCTCATCTTCAAGGTACCGATTATGTCAGTTCAATGATCTGTTTTGAGAAGGGAAAACCCAAAAAAGCGGATTACCGCAAGTTTAAAATAAACAGTTTTGAAGGATCAGATGACTACGCGGCAATGGAAGAGGTGATCAGGAGACGTTACAGCGGATCGCTTTCGTCGAAACTCCCCTGGCCTGACCTTATCGTCGTCGATGGCGGAAAAGGGCAGGTCAATATCGCTTTTCAAACCCTGAATGCCCTCGGACTCTCTATCCCGATTATCGGTCTGGCGAAGCGCATTGAAGAGATTTTTACCCCGCAGGCACGAGACCCATTCAACCTGCCAAAAACCTCTCCCGCACTCAAGCTGCTCCAGCAAATGCGCGATGAGGCTCACCGTTTTGCCATTACCTATCACCGCAAACTGCGATCGGAAAGAATGTTGCAAACAGAACTCACCACCATTGCGGGAATTGGAGAGAAAACAGCATTCAAACTGCTTGAACGGTTTGGCTCGGTTGACGCTGTTGCGCTGGCAACTCTGGAGGAGCTGACGGCAGCAGCAGGAGCAAAAACAGCAACGGCTATCTACCGTTTTTACCGACCATAAATGTTCTCCTTCTCTACCATGCCAAACCGTCAGAATGTTTTTGTTAAGAAAATTCTGTTATATTTGGCTTATGTGTACTCTGCCCTGAGAATGGACAACCTCTTTACGATTGCTTATGAATGTGCCTGATTTTTTTGACGATAATCGCCATAACCCTGCGGGAGCATCAGGAAGAGAACAGCCCGACCTTGATGGTCTTGATTCCATGTTTGATTCGGAGGATCTTCTTGACCGAATCAGTCAATATAATGAAGAGGGGTTTCAGCTTGAAGCGCTTGCTGTAGCCCGTCGTCTTGAAGAGATAGCGCCTTTTAATACGGAAACCTGGTTCCATCTGGGTAACTGCCTGACGCTGAACGGTTTTTTTGATGATGCACTTGAAGCGTTTCAGCGGGCGGCCGTCTTCAGTCCCATGGACAGCGAAATGCGGCTGAATCTCGCACTTGCCTGGTTCAACACCGGTAATCATGATGAAGCGCTCAGAGAACTCGAAGATATTCTTGTTGACTCCTCCATTGAAAAGGAGTTCCATTACTATCGCGGAATTATCCTGCAGCGTCTTGAACGGTTTGTGGAGGCCGAATCGGACTTTGAATATGCATTGCAACTTGATGACGAGTTTGCGGATGCATGGTATGAACTTGCCTACTGCAAAGATGTTCTTGGCAAACTTGAGGAGAGCACCTCATGCTACCGCAAAACGCACGATTATGATCCGTACAATATCAACGCCTGGTACAACAATGGCCTGGTACTGAGCAAAATGAAAAGCTATGACGAGGCGCTTGACTGTTACGATATGGCCATCGCCATTTCCGATGATTTCAGTTCGGCTTGGTATAACCGTGCAAACGTTCTTGCCATCACCGGACGTATTGAGGAGGCTGCTGAAAGCTATCTGAAAACGCTGGAATATGAGCCCGATGACATTAATGCGCTCTATAATCTCGGCATAGCCTATGAAGAGCTGGAGGAGTATACCGAAGGCATCATCTGTTATCGGCGCTGTATCGAGATCAGCAGCGATTTTGGTGAAGCATGGTTTGCACTTGCCTGCTGCCATGAAGCGCTTGAAGAGTACGAAGAGGCATTTACAGCAACTCTGGAAGCGCTGAAATCAATACCCGACAGCATTGAGTTTCTGCTGCTGAAAGCGGAGATCGAGTACAATCTCAACGATCTTGAAAATTCCATGGCAACTTACCGGCAGGTCATAGCGCTTGATCCGGAAAGTCCCCAGATTTGGGTTGATTTTGCCATCGTTCTCAGGGAAGGTGGCCAGATCAATGCATCAATCGATGCACTGCAGCAATCATTGAAGCTACAGCCACTTTCGGCTGATGCTCACTTTGAAATTGCCGCTGCCTATTTTGCCATGGGCGACAAACTCAGTACCCTGAAGGCACTAAGCAAGGCATTCAAGATTGACCCCGAGAAAAAAGAGCTTTTTCAGAGCACTTTTCCGGAACTGTACCAGCAGGATTCTGTCAGACGGATGCTCGGGATTGCATGACGAAATCAACAAAAATTCTCGGTCTTATCGGCCGTGCCGTTGATTATTCCTACTCTCCGCTTATCCATAATACGGCATGTCGGCTGCTTGGGCTTTCATACCATTATACGGTTTTTAACATTGCGGATCCCTCCATGATCCCTGATGCCCTTCGCGGGGCAAAAGCACTCGGGATTGCAGGATTCAATGTCACCATACCATACAAAAAGAGCGTTGTCCCCTTTCTTGACGCGCTCTCCGCAGAGGCAGCTTCCATACAGGCGGTCAATACCATTGTCAATGAGGGAGGAAAACTCACCGGGCACAACACGGATATTGCCGGATTTGCCGCACCTCTTCTGCCATACCGGGAGAGTATCAGAGGCAAAACACTCTCCATTTTCGGCGCTGGCGGAGCAGCGCTGGCTGCTATAGAGGCATTCATCCGTTTTTTTGCTCCAAAAGAGATTCTGCTCTTTGTCCGTAACCCTGAAAAAGCCTCTTTGCTGCTTGAGGAGAGTGGCCATGACAAAAGTGCTCCTGTCAGGATTCTTTGTTCTGATAATCCGGAAATAATCAGGGAGTGCCGCGTTATCGTCAACGCCACTCCAATCGGCACCAGAGGCAATAACGACTCACCTCTCCCTCTTGACCGGGAGTTGCTCCACCCTGGCCAAATTGTCTATGACATGGTTTACAACCCTCTCGATACGCCACTTCTTCTGGCTGCAAAGCAGGCTGGAGCAGCAACCATATCAGGTATTGAGATGCTGATCGGCCAGGCTGAACACTCATTTATGCTCTGGACTGGTATGCAGATGCCTGTTAAAGCGGTAAAAGAGAGCCTTCTGCAAGAAATTCAACAATAATAACCCTGTTCCCCGGGCATCCGACTCATGAAACTCTTTTTCTCCATTGTCCTGCTGGTCATCACCCTTGACCAGTTAACAAAAAAACTTGCCCTAACCTTTCTCCGCGATGGAGTACAAAGCATCACCATTATTCCCGATCTCTTCTCGCTCACCTATGCGGAAAACAGAGGAGTCGCCTTTGGCCTTGAATTTGCCCCTCCAACCGTCCTCCTCCTCCTGACTGGAGTGATTACGATGATGGTACTCGCATATGTCATCTGGTCAAAAAACCGGACGACTCTCTTTCTTCTCCCCTTTGCCCTTATTACTGGTGGTGGTATTGGCAATATGATTGACCGGGTTATGTACGGCAAAGTTGTTGACTTTATCTATTTTGATCTTTATCAAGGGCATATTTTCGGTAGATGGGTTTCATTGTGGCCTATTTTTAATATCGCAGATTCAGCCATCACCATCGGAGCCTGCATGTTGATCATCTTTCATAACAAGCTCTTTCCCGCAGAGAGCCCGACAGGAACAACCGATGTTCGTTGATATTCACTGTCACCTCTCCTTTCCGGAGTTTGACGAGGATCGGGATGAGGTCATCAAACACCTGAAAGAAGAGGGTATCGGACTGCTCATCGATCCCGGCGTTGATGTACCAACAAGCAAAAAATCCATTGCCCTGGCTCACAATGTTGACTTTATCTATGCCAACGTCGGTCTTCATCCTCATGAGGCTGCGCTTCCAGTCGATGAAAGCATTTTCGGGGAACTGCTCACTCTTGCCCGGTCGCCAAAAGTTGTTGCCATTGGTGAAATCGGGCTTGACTATCACTATCCCGATTTTAACCGCACGGCACAGCAGGATGCATTCCGCGAGATGCTGAGAGTTGCCCGCACCCTCGATATGCCGGTCGTTATCCATTGCCGGGACGCATGGGATGATATGCTCGACATCCTCTCCGAAGAGAGTCACTCAGCCATGCGCGGCGTGATGCACTGCTTTTCAGGAGACAAGGCAATTGCTGACGAGTGTATCCGAAAGGGATTCAAGCTCTCTATTCCCGGAACGGTCACCTACAAACGCTCCCTCCTGCCTGAGGTTATCAGGAGTGTTTCGCTTGATGATCTGCTCACAGAGACTGATGCTCCGTATCTCTCTCCGGTACCTTACAGGGGAAAACGAAATGAACCGGCTTACGTTCGTCTGGTCACGGAAGCCATCGCCCGTATCAGGGAGATCCCGCTGGAAGAGGCAGCAGAAGGCATTGCGAAGAATAGCGTTGAATTGTTTAGATTGCCAGCGTTATAGAAATGCATTGGGGTGGCGGGTTTACCTGTTGCAGTTCTGCACTTATTTTGAAAATCATGCAAACTTGCTTAGGTTGAGGGCCAACCGTAACCGATGCAGCAACCATAACAACGAGCTATGAACGACATACAATCCAGCACTCCCGTCCAGCAGGGCGTCAAACCATCTACAGAAGACAATCTTCTTTACATTGCCATCAAATATAAAGTTGCAATTATCAGTACACTGGTACTCCTCGCAGCTCTCGGAGCCGGAGCCTTCTTCTGGATGCGCTACCAGCAAAGCAATGAACTGGATGCTGCACTGCAACTCTCAAGAATAGCTCCACTTCTTGACCGTGGAGAGTTCAAGGCTGCCATCAACGGTACCGATAAAACTGCCGGATTGAAGAAAATTGCTGATGACTATGCCGGAAAATATATGGGGACTCCAAGTGGAAATATGGCCAATCTGCTGCTCGCAAATGCGCTCTACTCCATGGGAAATTTTGACGCAGCTCTTGAGGTCTTTAAGAGCGTATCCATCAATAATGATGATCTTGCTGCCGCTGCCCTTGCTGGCGCCGGGGACTGCTACGTCAATAAAAATCAGTTAGCATTGGCCGCAGAGAGCTATCAGGATGCATCATCCAAGGCTGAAAGCAAACCGCTTAAAGCGCAATACCTCGCACATGCAGCCAACAGTTTCCAGCAGATAAACCAGCTTAAAAAAGCATCAGAGCTGTATACAAAAATCATAGCAGACTATCCAGGAACAACCGCAGCAGCCGTAGCTCAACGGTCGCTCTGGCAGCTCCCCTCAAATCTTTAATAACGAACAATAGTTCCCTAAAATACATTGTACATGCCTGAACAGTTTCTTATCAAGACAAGCCTTGGTGACATTACCATCAGTCTTTACGACGACACCCCTCTGCATCGCGATAACTTTATCAAACTCGCCACAGAGAACTATTACGACGGTATCCGCTTTCACCGGGTTATTGAAGGGTTCATGATCCAGACCGGAGATCCGTTGTCACGCCATGAGGATAAACGCTCCCTGCACGGCACCGGAGGCCCTTCTACCCGCATCCCTGCTGAAATCAAACATCCCAACAAGAAAGGAACACTTGCTGCAGCGAGGGACAACAATCCACAGAAAGCCTCATCCGGCAGCCAGTTTTATATCAATCATTCTGACAATGGATTTCTTGACGGACAATATACCGTCTTCGGTGTGGTTGAGGCTGGTATGGATGTGGTAGAAAAAATTGCTGTTGTCAAAACCGATCCCAACGACAATCCTCTTGTACCGGTCACTATCGACACTATCGTTCCACTGGCAAAGTCCTGAGAAGACAAAATCACATGGATAGCATTGCGGCTAACATAGAAACAATACGGGAGCAAATTCATGCGGCCTGCATCGAGGCAGGCCGTGATCCGGCTGGAGTACGTCTGATCGCTGTTTCAAAAACCCACCCGGCATCACTGATAAAAGAGGCCTTTGATGCCGGTCATATTGTTTTCGGAGAAAGCTATGTCCAGGAGTTTCTGGAAAAGTGTGAAGATCCCCTGCTTGCACAGCTCGGAATCGAATGGCACTTTATCGGACACCTGCAGTCAAACAAGATACGCTCGATTATCGGCAAAGTGAGCCTTATTCATGGCATCGACAAGCTCTCAACAGCCGAAGAGCTCTCAAAACGAGCCCTCCAGAACAACCTGCAGGTCGATTATCTTCTTGAAGTCAATACCTCCGGCGAAGCATCCAAATATGGCATGTCGCCAGAAGAGCTGCTTTCACTGGCTGAATCGCTCTTCACGCTCCCGAACATCACCCTTCGCGGCCTGATGACCATCGCGTCACCAGACAGGGTTCTTGCACAACAGGAGTTTCGCCTGCTGCGCACCCTTCTGGACGCGCTGAAACCCATTTCTCCGGATCCATCAAAACTTACCGAACTCTCCATGGGCATGAGCGGCGATTTCAGGGAAGCCATTCATGAGGGAGCAACCATGATCCGTGTCGGAACGGCAATCTTCGGCTGGCGCTGATATGGTTTGCATTTCGGTTCATACTCGCTTTGTAACACTTGTCAATTAACCTGTAAACAACCCTATCATGATCTCACAGCAGGCAAAAATCCAGGAAGCAGTCGCCTTTATCAGAACAAAAACAGGTGCTGATTATCCGGTTGGTATCGTTCTTGGAACAGGCCTCGGCGCTCTGGTCAAGGAGATTGATATTGACTTTTCCCTCGACTACAGCGACATCCCGAACTTCCCTGTCTCCACGGTTGAAACCCACCACGGCAAACTGATTTTCGGAACCCTTTCGGGAAAAAATGTTGTGGCCATGCAGGGTCGCTTCCATTTTTACGAAGGCTACTCCATGCACCAGATTGTCTTTCCAATCAGGGTCATGAAGTACCTCGGCGTCAAAACCCTCGGCATCACCAACGCCTGTGGCGGCCTGAACCCTGCCTACAGAAAAGGGGAGATCATGCTGATCGATGACCACATCAACCTGCTCGGCACCAATCCGCTCATCGGGCCAAACGACCCTGAAATCGGCTCTCGCTTTCCTGACCTCTGCGCACCCTACTCTCCCCGGATACTGGAACTTGCTGAAGAGGTCGCATTAAATCAGAGAATCAAGGTTCAGCGCGGAGTTTATGTAGCCCTCTCAGGCCCCTGTCTTGAAACCCGTGCCGAATACCGCATGTTACGTACCCTTGGCGCCGATGTTGTCGGCATGTCAACCGTGCCAGAAGTGATCGCTGCCGTACATCAGGGCACAGAGGTCTTCGGCATGTCCATCATCACCGATGAATGCTTCCCGGACAACCTCAAGGCGGTCAGCATCGAAGAGATCATTGAGGTCTCCAACCATGCCGAACCCAAAATGACCTCTATCTTCAAGGCTATTGTCGCAAACCTTTAATTATCACCATACCAGTATGATAGACGCCATTTCTTTCAACGACAGCACCCTTCGCTACCTCGACCAGCGCTATCTGCCGCTGAGGGAGGAGTATGTTTCCACCAGAAATTACGAGGAAGCCATAGAGGCGATCAAAACCCTTGCAGTACGCGGCGCTCCCCTGATTGGCGTTGCTGCGGCCTACACCATTATTCTCGGTATAAACAGCTTCAAGGGCACAAAAGAGGAGTTTCCTTCTTTTTTCAAATCGCTTGTGGCTGAAGTTGAAGCTTCACGCCCGACAGCGGTCAACCTCTTTTTTGCAGCGGCACGACTCAAGAAGGTCTATGCTGAAAACTATGAAACTGACACAATCGAGGCGCTCTTTGCAAAAATGAACACTGCTGCCCGCAAAATCCATGATGATGAGATCGCAAACTGCGATGCCATGTCGCGCCACGGTGTTGATCAGATCAAGATTGACCTTGCCCACATCCTGAAAACACGCAAGCTCAATGTTCTGACCCATTGCAATACCGGCACCCTTGCCTGCTGCGGCACCGGCTCAGCGCTTGGGGTCATCAGGCTTGCCTGGCAGGAGGGACTCATCGAGCGGGTCATCACCTCCGAAAGCCGCCCGCTCTTGCAGGGGCTTCGTCTGACTGCCTGGGAACTTGAACATGATGGCATACCCTTCGTCTCTATTTCCGACTCCTCATCAGCATTTCTGATGCAGAGAGGAATGATTGATTTTGGTATTGTCGGAGCGGACCGGATTGCTGCCAACGGTGACACGGCAAACAAGATTGGCACCTGCGCCCATGCCATCAGCGCATACCACCACAATCTGCCGTTCTACATCGCCGCGCCGGTATCAACCATTGATATCACCATTCCTGACGGCACGCATATCCCGATTGAAGAGCGCAACGCCGATGAGCTGAGAACCATTTTCGGCACACAGGTAGCTTCACCGACAACACCGGTTCTCAACTATGCTTTTGATGTCACACCAGGAAAATATCTGAGAGGCATCATTACCGACAAGGAAGCTGTAGTCGGTAACTACATTACCGGACTCGCTGCACTTATGGAAGAGTAACCTGCAGCGGTTTCGCTGGAGCAACACATTGCAAACAAGAGAGACGCTCACCGAAAACCTTGCTGATTCGGTGAGCGTTTTTTTATCTGCCTGATAACCTGGTAATGAACTCCGGTCAGGCTCATCCGCCAGAATGCAATCTTTTTGATTTTTTTATCAGCGACATACCTTGGTGAATTTGTATTTGATACTTTCCGCAAGATTTTATTCAGGTCAAAACTCTATCTTTTTAACTATATTATGTCAGTATGTCGGCAGACGATTTAACTTTTTTTATATTGATCCGTCCGACGTTCTCTCTTTATTTTCCTTAAAAATGATCTGGAGGAGAGCATGAGCGAAGCAGGGTACAACTACAGGATAGTGCGCGGTTTTGCCTTTTCGGCGCTTTTCTGGCTTATCATTGGTCTGGTCGTCGGGCTCTGGATAGCCTTCGAAATGTTCAATCCGGCACTCAACCTTACCCCCTGGCTCAGTTTCGGGCGGTTGCGTGTTGTGCATACCAATGGTCTCGGTCTTGGCTTCGGACTCGCAGGTATTTTTGCAACCTCCTACTATATCCTGCAGCGCCTGACGAGAGTACCGCTTCCCTTTCCCCGACTTGCTCAAGCTCATCTCTACCTCTTCAATGCAGCAATAGCGCTGGCAGCCGTGAGCCTTTTTGCGGGAATGAACACAACAAAAGAGTACGCTGAACTTGAATGGCCTCTTGACATTGGTGTTGTCATTTTCTGGGTCATGTTTGCCGTCAATGTCTTTGGTACGCTGATCAAACGTCGCGAAAAGCAGATGTACATCTCCCTCTGGTACATCATCGCCATGACCGTCACCATTGCCATTCTTTACATTGTCAACAACCTTGAGATTCCCGTCACACTCTTCAAGTCCTACAGTATCTATTCAGGTGCAAACGATGCCAATGTGGAGTGGTGGTACGGGCACAACATCGTGGGATTCATCTTTACGGTGCCGATACTGGCGATGTTCTACTATTTTCTTCCAAAAGCCACAGGCCTTCCCATCTACAGCCATCGGCTCTCCATCATCTCTTTCTGGGCGCTGATCTTTGCCTATCTCTGGACTGGCGCACATCACCTTATGCTCACCCCTCTGCCGGAGTGGATTCAGACCGTTGCAATCGCCTTCTCTATTTTCCTGATTGCTCCGTCATGGGGCTCGGTGGTCAATGGTTATTACACGCTGCAGGGAAACTGGGAGCAGATGCGCACCAATTATCTGGTCAAGTTCTTTATTGCGGGCATCACCTTTTATGGTCTTCAGACCCTTCAGGGGCCCCTGCAGGGATTACGCACCCTCAATGCTTTCTTTCATTATACAGACTGGGTAGTCGGGCATGTGCACATGGGAACCATGGGATGGGTGACCATGATCATTTCGGCATCGTTCTACTATATGATTCCACGCATTACCGACACCGAGCTCTACAGCATCAAACTCGCCAACAGCCATTTCTGGCTCATCCTTGTCGGTCAGCTCACCTGGACCATTACCATGTGGATCGCAGGAATCCAGCAAGGAGCGATGTGGAAAGCAACCAACCCGGATGGTTCGCTGATGTATAATTTTCTTGATACCGTCACCTCTCTCTATCCCTATTACCGGTTGCGCTTTGCCGCCGGGGTAATCTATTTTATCGGTATACTGGTTTTCGCCTGGAATCTGATCATGACAGTCCGCCAGCAACCTCAACAGAGTGAAGCTTAAACAACAAATCCACAAACAGGAGCTGCAATCATGGGGATCACTTCCAAACCGGTTGTTTTTGCTATTCTTTCAGCCGTTGTCATCCTTATAGGCACCACCGTAACGGTCTTTGTTCCGCTTTTCATGCCTTCTACACAGCCAGTCAGCGCTGCCATAAAACCCTATACGGCCGTAGAACTTGAAGGGCGCGACATCTATATCCGCGAGGGATGCAACAACTGCCACACCCAGACCGTACGACCGCTTAGAACAGAGGTACTTCGCTACGGAGAATACTCCAAAGCTGAGGAATTCGCCTACGACAGACCCTTCCTCTGGGGTTCACGCCGCACAGGCCCCGATTTGAACCGCGTTGGCGGGAAGTATCCCGATGCCTGGCATTACAAGCACATGCAGAGTCCGCAAGGGATGTTTGAAAAATCAAATATGCCCCCTTATGGGTGGCTCGCCAAAAACCGTCTCGATACCACATACTCATACAAAAAAACATCCATTCTTGGCTACGGCTATTCTGAAAACGATGTTCGGCAGCAGATAGCCCAATATCATGCAACGGTAACCGATGGCACCTACTCCTCAAAAGAGAGTCGTGACCAGGTGACACCGCCAGAGCTGCGCCAGGAACTGACCGAAATGGATGCCATGATTGCATACCTCCAAAAGCTGGGAAGAGATGTCAAAAACCTGGAGGCAACAAAATGACCTTTTCAGGAATGGCATATTTCCTCTTTACCCTGCTGCTCGCCACTGTTTTGGCGGGAATAATCATCTACTACTACAACCCGAAAAGAAAACAGCAGGTTGAGGAGCCGAAGCACAGAATGCTTGATGACGACAATTGAAAAACCCTAAGAGTACCACAAGATCAACAAAAGGAGAGCTTCCATGCATGATACCCCGGAACCCCAGGATGGCCATAACAAAATCCCCAAAGGGTGGCTGCTCTTTTTTTATGGGGGAATTATCTTTCTGATCGCCTATATCTTCTTCTATACACCGGCAATTTCCGGCTGGTCTTTCTACCAGGGCTTTGAAAAGGAGATGGCGGCGGCGGCCAAAACCGAAAAACCGGAGACGATCAAAACATATTCCGACGACAAAGAGGCCATCAAGGAAGGGAAAGAGGTCTATGCAAACACCTGTGCACCGTGCCACAAAGATGATGCCACCGGAGGAATCGGCCCCGATCTGACCCTTGCAACGCTCAAATATGGAGCAACCCCGCTGGATATCTATGAATCCATTACCAAAGGCCGTCCCAACGGGATGCCCTCATTCCTGCCCCAGATTGGTGCGGAGAAGAGCAGCAAGGTTGTCGCTTATCTGGAAACCCTGAGAAAAAAATAATTACTGATAACACTGGAGTCTGCCATTTTGTGGAAAATCAAGAGAAACATCGTCGAGATCCTGCAGGCCATCATGCTTACGGGCCTGCCCTTTCTCACCCTGAACGGTCAAAGTGCATTCCGGTTTGATATCCCCACTCTCAAACTCTATTTTTTTGGTTCGGCCATCTGGATAAGTGAGTTTTATCTTATCCTCGCCGTCACACTTTTTTTTATCCTCCTCATCGCCTTTGTTACCGCCATTTTTGGTCGTATCTGGTGCGGTTGGCTCTGCCCCCAGACTGTTCTGCTTGACCTGAGCCAAAGCATCGCTGCCCTGGCAGGCAAGAAGTACCTCAAAACCCTGCAAAGTCTCATCCTGCTGCCCCTCTCGGCCCTGGTATCGATCACCATGATCTGGTACTTCGTTCCTCCGGCTGAGACTATGAGAAGCCTCTTTGTTTCGCCAACGATTACCGCTTTTTTTCTTGTTCTCTGGGCACTGGTTTACCTTGAACTGGCGTTTCTGGGAAGAAGGTTCTGCACATCGATCTGCCCCTACGCCATGCTGCAAAATGCCCTCTTCGACAAGGATACCCTTGTTATCGAGTATGACCTTTCACGCGATGCTACCTGCATGAAATGCGACGCATGCGTTCAGGTATGCCCGGTTGGTATTGACATCAAAAAAGGGCTGAACTCTGCCTGCATTGCCTGCGCTGAATGTATTGACGCCTGCCGCCCCCTCAGCGAAAAAAGAGGTATGCCCCCCTTTCCGAATTACAAAGGGGTGATCGTTCGCCGGAAAACATACTGGCTTGGTGGCGCCACTGCCGCTGCGGCGCTAACTCTTTTCCTGCTCATATGGAGTCGCCCGGCAGTCGATTTTCTTGTCACACGCGACAACGCACCCCTTCCGGCAGGTTTGAACCGCTACTCCTATACCGTTTATAACAACAGTGGAAAACCTCTCTCACTTGCACTCTCCTCGCCTGACCCTGTCACCCTTCTCGGTGAACACACTCTCCTTTTGCAGCCATTTTCTGCCATTCACGGCAGGATACTGATCAAATCGAACGGCAAGCTGGAACGTGTACGTCTCGGAATCTCCGGCGACGGCATATCCATAAACAGGGAAACCGGTTTTCCATGAAGCTCTTTCTTTACCTTATCTATCCCCTTTTCTTCTTTGCCATGGGATGCGGCATCTATGTGGCATACAACAATGCCGAAGGCCTTGTTGACAAAAACTATTATGAGAACGGAAAACACTATTTTGCAGCCAAAGAGGTCGAACAAAAGCTTGATGTTGCAATCAGCAAACCAGACTCGCTGAAAATGGGAAGCAACGAGATCCACATCAGCGTCACCTCACACGGCAAGCCGCTTGAAGATGCCGCTCTCTCTCTTTTTGTCGGCAACCTCTCCTCAACTCGTTATGACTCCACCCTGACCATGCAGGAAGAGGCTCCCGGCATCTATCATACAACTGCAGCGATTCCCTTCAAAGGAGTCTGGTTCGTCAGAATCGATCTTGTTAAACAACAACTCAGAGCCACACGAAAATGGTTTTTCGACGTACGGTAGCCGCACTGGCACTCGGCGCATCACTGCTGAGCAGTAGCATCTTCACCACACCACTCATCGCAAAAGAGAGTGAGTGCAACATTCACCAGGGCCCCTGCACCATCACTTCAGGGAGCCACAGTTATACGCTCAACATTGAACCAAAACCAGTGAGCGCGATGAAGGAGCTCACCTTCAGCGTAACGGTAACCCCATGCAACAGGCTATCGGACAAGCTGCTGCTCGACCTTTCCATGCCGGGTATGCCGATGGGCAAAAATCAGGTAACCCTCATCAGAAAAAGTGGCTGCAGTTACGAGGGTAAAGGAATTATTGTCCGCTGCATGAGCGGGCGCACGCTCTGGAAGGTGACCATTCTCGCCGATGAACCCACAAATCCGGCATTTATCTTCAATGTCAGATAGCAGACTGATATCTGACGAAAAGGTGCTGTGCGACCACTGCCTTCAGGAGACAAGCAGGGCATCGGCCATAACCGCCCTTATCGACGGTGAGACCAGGTTCTTCTGCTGTCATGGCTGCCTCGGCGTCTACGAACTTGTTCACAGCAATTCACTCGACGCCTTCTACGACAAGCGCTGTGACTGGCAGCCAAGCCCTCCGCACACATCTGTAAAACTTGAAGCCGCCGCCTTTCGAGACAGCGTGACCCTTACCGACACCGGGAGTAGCATTGAGCTCCTCCTCTCGGGCATACGATGCGCCTCATGTGTCTGGCTTATCGAAAAATTTCTGATGAAACAGGAGGGGATTCTTTCAGCAAGAGTCAACTATGCCACACACAAGGCAACCATCACCTGGTCTTCCGATACCATCTCTCTCGACACAATTCTTCAGGCCCTCCATTCCATCGGCTACCTGCCACACCCTGGCCGCGGCAACAGCCAGAGTGATTTGGCCGCAAAAGAAAAACAGGATTTACTGCTGCGTTTCGGCACTGCCGCATTTTTTTCCATGCAGCTCATGCTCTTTATTGCCGCACTCTATGCCGGATTTTTCGAGGGAATAGAGGCACGCTACAAGCTTGCCTTTCAGCTCATATCGTGGGCACTCGCCACCCCGGTGCTCTTCTACTCCGGCTACCCCTTTCTGGCAAGCGCGTTTCGCTCTCTGAAGCAATGGTCGTTTACTATGGATGTGCTCATTGCTCTTGGCTCTCTCTCGGCCTACTGCTACAGCATTGCCATGATCGTTCAGGGCGGCGAAGTATTTTTCGATACCTCCGCCATGATCATCACCTTCATTCTTCTGGGCCGGTTTCTGGAGGCCGGGTCGCGCCTCAAGGCAGGTAACGCCATTGCTGAACTTGCCGAGCTACAGCCACATGAAGCACTCCTCATCTCCGAAAACGGAGAAACAGCCCTGGTTTCTCTTGATACCATCAAGATTGGAGATCATGTGGAGATCATCCCCGGAGAGCGAATTCCGCTTGACGGGAGAGTCGTGGATGGCGAAGCGGAGGTTAACGAGTCCATGCTCACCGGAGAGTCAAACCCGGTTTTAAAAGAGGCGGGAAGCAACGTTTTCGCCGGAAGTTTTTCCATGAACGGTCGGCTCCGCATCTGCGTAACCGAAAACGCCAGCAGCACCCTGCTTGCACAGATCATCCGCACCGTCGAGGATGCACAGGCACGCAAGGCGCCGATTCAGGGAATAGCCGACAAAACTGCTGGCTATTTTGTGCCCGCAATCATCATCCTTTCCATTGCCACCTTTCTGTACTGGAAAGTCATTGCAGGAAGTACGGTCATTGCTTTAATGAACGCCGTCTCGGTACTCGTCATCGCCTGCCCCTGCGCACTTGGTCTGGCAACACCGCTCGCCATTCTGATCGGCACTACCGCTGTCGGCAAGAGAGGCATTCTGGTTAAAGGTGGCGATATTTTTGAAACCGTCTCAAAAATCACCACCGTCGTGCTCGATAAAACAGGCACCATCACCACCGGTAAACCCTCAATAACCGACCTGCACGACTACGGCCTCACTCCCGCATTTGTACAACATATCGCCTCGCTTGAAGCGGCCTCGGAGCACCCCACCGGACGCGCCATCGTCGCTTCATGGCAGGGAGAACTCCTGAAAACCGTGCAGTTCAGGGCCACACCTGGCAGAGGAGTTTCAGGGATCATTGAAGGAACCCTCTGGCAGGCAGGATCGAGAGCCTTCATGGCGCAGGAAAAAGTTGAGCTTCAACCGTTCCAGGAAAGCTGCGCCTCGGCACTCGAAGCTGAAGGAAAAACCGTGGTGATGGTCGCCTGCGGCCACAAGCTTGCCGGTATCATCGGCCTCATTGATGACCTGCGCCCGGATGCCCTTCCCCTGATAGCCGGGCTCCGCAAAAAAGGGCTATCGCTCAAAATCCTCACCGGCGACAATCAGGGAGTAGCCAACTACATCGCTGCAAAATGCGGCATCACCGACGTACAGGCCGGGCTCGGACCTCTTGAAAAAGCGTCGGTTATCCGCGACCTGAAATCAAAGGGAATGTGCGTCATGATGGTCGGAGACGGCATCAATGACGCGCCAGCTCTGACCGAAGCCGACATCGGAGTCACCCTCGGCCACGCTTCCGCCATCGCCCTCGAAAGCGCCAGTGTTACCATCCTGAACGATGACCTCCGGCTCATCAACACCCTGACAGAAAGCTCATCACGCTGTTTTTCCATCATCCGGCAGAATCTTGTCTGGGCCTTTTCGTATAATCTCATAGCGCTGCCACTTGCCGTATCAGGACTGTTGCACCCCATCATCTCCGCACTCCTGATGGCAAGCAGCTCCCTTGTGGTGGTTGGCAACTCCCTGCGCCTGAAAAACATCTGACTGAGGAACCATCATGTACGCAACATTTTTTTTGATCGGCATTGGTCTTTTTGTCGGAGTCGCCGCATGGTTTCTCTTCATCTGGGCCGTAAAAAGCGGCCAGTTCGACGACCCCGAAGCTCCCAAATACCGGATGCTTGACGATGATGACGAACTGGCAAAACCCTTGAAACCTGCAAAGCCTGCAAAGAAAATAAACCCATGACCATCACCCCCCTTCTCGCCATGCTTCTCTCCGGTCTTGCCGGAGGATTCGGTCACTGCATCAGCATGTGCGGCCCGGTTGTTGCCGCCTTCAGCGTTGGTGAAACCCGTAAAGGGATACTCCACCACCTGCTCTACAACCTCGGACGCATCACCACCTACACCATTCTCGGCGCTATGGCTGGCCTCTCAGGATCATTTCTGCTCCTTACCGCCTCCATCGAGCCTCTCCAACGCGCCATCATGATCATTGCTGGTCTCTCCATCATCCTCATGGGGCTCTCCACAGCAGAGTGGCTGCCACTACCGAAACAATTCACCAGTTGCTCAACCGGCGTTTCAGTAATTCAGCGCATCATGGCCCTCTTCAAAGCCCCACGCTCCGTCGGCGCCTACTACCCAATGGGCATCGTCCTCGGCTTTCTCCCCTGCGGCCTCACCTACACCGCCCTGCTCGCCGCTGCACGAGCCGCCATGGAGGCAGAGAACCCCTTTGCCGGAATGATGCAAGGCGCCCTGATGATGATGCTCTTCGGCATCGGAACCGCTCCAGCGCTGATTCTTGTCGGGAAAGTGGTGAACAGCATCAGCAACAAAACACGGAAATGGTTTTACCGGGTGGCCAGCCTGATTATGATTGCTACGGGGGTATGGTTTGTGGTGTCGGGGTGGTGAGGGGAAGGTGGGTCAACGAGACTGAACAGTTTCAGACCTCCTAAGATTTACGTATTATGCCATCAAGATAGTCACGTCATACATCCCGGAGAATTCCATGAAAACGGTGACACTGAGAATTGATGACAGCGTTAACGAAAAGTTTATATGGTTGCTCGAACATTTCTCATCGAGCGAGGTGAATATACTCGAACAATCCGATTGTATCAGCGATGATGAATATCTCAGAAGCATGAACGGCATGGTTCACAGCCTTCACGAAGCTAAAAACGAACTCCCGGAGATGCCTTTTTTTGTCAGCCGTGTAACACCTTGATTTCAGTATTATTAACCAAAATGCTGTACGATATTAACCTGCGAACGATACTCTGGAGATGAACAATATGATCAAAAAAACCTTGTGCAAGCTTGACAAGCACGATATGGAAGAAAACATGGATGCTGTCATGAAGCTGGTTGCCAAGCCCCACTATCTTTGCGGCAAGTGCGCAAGAGTGGCAACAAAGAAAAAAAATCTTTGTAAACCGGTCAAAATCAAATTATCAGAAAAAAAAGAGGAGTGATAACATGTGCAAAAAATGCACAATCCCTGACAGTCAGTCAGCTCCTCATGAAAGGAACCCGAAGAGCCACAATGGAATTTTGTGCTGAAAAAGGTGTACTCCGGCTTGACAATACAATCCCCTGCAGCAATAACAGCTTGGCTTACCATTTGTACCCGCTGCTTTTCAGCCATTTTTTTGCCTTCGACTCTCCAAGTCTGGCAGCACTCACGAAGTCGTCGATGGCCGCTTTTTTGTTTCCTAAAACAAGGAATTTCATAAAAACACAAAATATATTTTGCTGAAACGGAAAGCCTGTACACAATTGAATGCACCCACCGGAGCCATAGAAAACAATAAAGACTTGCAAGCCGAAACCTGCAAGTCTTTATTTGTTATGGTGCACCCGGGAGGACTCGAACCTCCAACCCATTGATTAAGAGTCAATTGCTCTACCATTGAGCCACGGGTGCAGAAAATCTATTTTGCCGGCAGCGCAGGAATCACGGGTGCCGGAGAAACAGGTGCGGAGGGCACTCTGTTTGCCGATGGCGCTGGCATTGCAGGAACATTCTGCTGCATACTACCTTCAGGTGCCTCTTTCACAGTTCTTCCTGGAAGCGTAAATGCGGCGATAAAACAGAGCAGCATCACTGTTGCTGCAAGAATAGCCGTCATCTTGCTTAAAAAATCACCAGTCCTTCTTACGCCAAGCGTCTGAACGGTGCCAAGGCTTGCAATACCACCTGTCAAACCACTGCCACTTTTAGGGCTCTGTAATAAAATAACCCCTATCAGCAGAATCGATGCAAGTAAACCGACAATGACAATGAAAACATGCATTTCCAGCCGCTTTAATAAATTTGCAAATATCGTATCTTCACATGAAGAAGGCCTTAATTTAGCAACTTTTAAAAAATATCCAAATCGCGATGGCTGATGCTGCCAAAATAGTTGTGATAACAGGCCTTGCCATCGTTGTTTTCGGTCTTTTCATGATGGCTTCCGAGAAGTCAGGCTCGTGGAGCTGGTTCAACTGGTTTGGCAATCTTCCTCTCGACATCAAGATAGAGCGGGATAATTTCCGGTTTTATTTTCCTCTTGGCACATCCGTGCTGCTCTCTCTGCTGCTCACGCTTTTTCTTTACCTTTTTAACAAATTTATCCGATAACCAATCCAATATGCCAGAAGAAATCAAAAGGGCTGCCCGTTCAGCAACGGCAAGCAGAACAACACATGAGACCGATATCACAATAACGGTCACGCTTGATGGCTCCGGAACCAGCTCGGTTAACTCGGGAGTACTCTTTCTTGATCATATGCTGACCAATTTCTGTAAACATTCCGGCTTTGACCTTGAGCTGGAGTGCCGGGGGGATCTTGATGTTGATGATCATCACAGCGTGGAAGACATTGCTCTTGTTCTTGGAAGCACCATTGCTGAAGCGCTTGGCAACAAGCGGGGAATTGGGCGCTATGGCTGGGCAATCATCCCGATGGATGAAGCTCTGGCGCAGTGTGCCCTTGACCTGGGAGGAAGAAGTTATTGCGTTTTCAATGCAAAATTTAATCGTCCGGTCATTCAGGGCTTTTCAACAGAGATGGTGGAGCATTTCTTTATCTCGCTTGCCGGGACATTGAAGGCCAATATCCATCTTTCAATCCTTGAGGGAGAGAATACGCACCACAAGATAGAGGCGCTGTTCAAAGCGTTTGCCTATGCGATGAAAGCGGCTGTTGCCATAACCGGTACAGATATTCCTTCGACCAAAGGACAAATTTAGCTTTCGCCTCCAATTGCTCTTCCAATGTAAAAGGGCTGCCTCTTCAGGTAGCCCTTTTCTCTTTTCTGATTGCCTGTTTCAGGGAACAATCTTGTAGCTGTTAATCCCGCTTATTTCGCGTAGGCAATTGAGCGTTTTTCGCGGATGATGGATACTTTGATCTGTCCAGGATATTGTGCTTCGGATTCAATTTTGTGTGCAATATCATGGGCAAGCACATCTGCCTGTGAATCACTCACATTATCGCCTTCAACAATCACCCTGATCTCTCGTCCTGCCTGCAGGGCATAGGTTTTCAGAACCCCCGGAAATCCTTTGGCGATCTCTTCGAGACTTTCAAGACGCTTGACATTGCCGTCAGCCGTTACCGCACCACGAGCTCCCGGTCGCGAAAGCGAAATGGTGTTGGCGGCATCAACGAGATCGGCAAGAGGAGACTCTTTGTTTACATCGCCATGATGGGCAGCAATCGCATTGAGTACAATGTGGGATTCGTTGAACTTTTTGAGATAATTCATGGCGGTAATGGCATGGGGCTCGTCGCCTTCCGGCAGCACAAGACCAATATCGTGCAAAAGACCGGCACGTTTGGCAAGTCGGACATCAAGCTTGAGTTCTGAAGCCATAAGACCGGCTAACATGGCAACTTCACGACTGTGCTGCAGAAGGTTTTGACCATAGACGGTATGAAACTTCATTTTACCGATAAGTGAGACAATCTCGGCAGGCATATCGGGAATCTGCAGCGATGAGAGCGCCTCTTCACCGGCGCTGATGATGACATCATCAATCTCTTTTTTCGCATCTTCATAGGCTTTTTCGATAGCCACAGGATGGATGATACCGTCAACAAGAAGCTTCTGGAGAGTCAGTTTGGCAAGTTCTCGACGGAGGGGATCAAAGCAGGAGAGAATAACGACCTCAGGTGTATCATCAACAATGATATCAACTCCGGTAGCGTTTTCAAATGCCTTGATATTGCGTCCTTCACGACCAATGATGCGACCCTTGAGTTCATCGCTCTGGATATGAACAACGGAAAGGGCGTTTTCGGTAGCCTGCTCGAAAGAGATGCGCTGAATGGCGGTCAGGAGTGTTTTTTCAGCCAGGCGACCTGCTTTCTGCTCAGCCTCTTCGTGTATCTGGTGAATGGTCTCGGTCGCTTCCTCTTTTGCCTTTGCCACCATATTGTCGATCAACATCTGGCGAGCCTCTTCAGCCTGCAGGTTGCTGATGCTTTCAAGACGCTGGTTCTGCTCAACAATGATGCGCTCAAGCTCTGTGGAACGAAGGGTGAGCGACGCAGATACCTGATCAATCTCCTTGCGCTGATCCTGAAGTTTGCGCTCAAGATCCTTGACATCCTGGCTCTGTTTTTTCAGTTGAGCCTCCTTCTGTTGTGTCTGCTTCTGCAACTGGGTGTACTTGTTGTTTTTGATAACAACCTCCTGATCAAACTCCCGGCGCTTCTTTTTCCACTCCTGGTTTACTTCGCTGACTTTAAGTTCTTTGTACTCGTTGGCCTCCTTCTGTGCCTCCTGCACTATCTGAACCGCACGTTCTTCTGCTTCAAGCACCTTGGTTGTACCGATCCGCTCAAGAAAGTAACGTCCAACCAAAAAACCTGCTGCAAAAAAAATCACTGAAGCAAAAACAATCAAAAACAGGTTTATGACTATTCCCATTAAACTACCTCCATTTTCATGCTCTCATTCTTAAAGATGAGGCACCGTTTTAAACAAAAAAACCGCACCATGAACGAGGCGCGTAAGATCCAAGAACCCGTTATACACGGTGGGCACCTCCTTCAGATTTTTTGCTTCCAATGGAACAATGTTTCCACTGTTCTTGAAACGCCTGACCCGAAAAAGGTCAGGTACTTTCAACAAGGCCTGCAATCAAAAAGAAGAGTTTGGTTCCCTGTTTTTTGATGTTAGTTCTTTTACTTACAGACACCCCAATCAAACGGTGCGGATATTTCTTCTCAATGTAACGGTTTATTGCAGATTTTGCCCGATAAAAACATTCAGTCTGGCAATGTTCTGCCTCAGCAACGCCATCTCCTCTTCAAGTTCGACTTTTTTTTCGGCAAACGAAATTGCCGCAAGCACCGCCAGCTTTACTGGCTCGAATGTCGGTGCCTTTTCGGCAAAAAGCCGCATCACCCCATCAACATCACGGGCCGCTTTTTCGGTCACTTCCCGTCGGTCAACCTTTAAGGGATAGCTGTAACCATAAACATTTACATCAATTTTTTCCATCTCTTTACGACAAGGCCTGATTATTTCTGAGCTCCATCTCTATTTTTTGCAAAATCAGAACCAGTTTCTGTTTCACCTGCACTTTTTCTGCATAACCAAGCGCTCCTGCGGGAGTGCCGCATACATCAACGGCAGAAGATCCGAGCGTTCCGGGCAACTTATAGTTTCTCAAAATATTCTCCAGACTTGAGAGTTCAGATCGCAACACATCATTCTCCTGTTGGCAATCCGTTAACCGGGCAACAAGGAGTTCAATATTTTTCTCAAGGAGGCTGACATCACCTGTCATATTTTGCCCATCAAAATCTTGCATAGAGACAACGAGTATCAGACTTGTCGAATAACCGCACCAAGCTTACTCGCGGCATTACTGCCGACTTTCGAAAGAATATCGCTGATTCTTTCATCCTGTAGCGTCCCTGCATGATCTGCAATTTCAAGAGAGAGTGCAACGCTACGCTCTCCACCATCCTCACGGGTACGCTCGAAAAGATCAAAAACAGAGACACCCCTGATCAGGGAGTCACTTGAGCGAACCAATTCAACAAGTGACTGAACAGTAACATCAGGAGGCAGAACAAGCGATATATCCCTCTGAACAACCGGAAATCTGGAAGGAGGCTCATAGGTGACACCTGGACTGAAACAGCTTTCGAGAGCTGCCGCATCAAGTTCCGCTATATAAACATCCTGTCCGATATCAAATTTGCCCAAGAGGTTTGAATCGAGTCGCTGTACAACACCTGCCCTGTACGAGCAACTTCTTCCCTTTTCTGTCAACTGTACATCAATGCTGACAGTGTTTTCATTATAAATATTCACCACTGATTTATCAAGCAAATTCAGCTTCTCAAGCAGCATCTCGACTGCGCCCATAAGATCGTAAAAATCAACCTTTTCTGACGACTGGTTCCAGATTCTCGGGAAACGACTGCCAGTGATGGCAAGAACAAGATATTCCTGTTCACTGTAAGCATCAAGCGGCGACTCACTCCTGCACTCACCTGCTGCAAGACTTTGAAATCCCCTGGCTACCTCAAAGAGTTGAAGATCCCGGTTTCCATGCCTGATATTATGGCTTATAACCTTCAGAAATCCGGGAACAAGCGCGGGACGAAGTACTTCAAGCCCCTCACTGATAGGATTAAGCACACCAACAAGCTTGTCGCTGAACAGAGCGGCCTCTTCTCTTTTCACAAGCGGATTGGTGAGAATTTCGCGGAAATGCAAGCCGACCATGAGAGAGCGGAGAAAATCCGGGAAAAACTCCGGGAACTTGCGCGACTGTGGATAGATGGTCGCCATCTGGGCAGAAGGCTGAATATTGTCGTAACCATAGAGGCGGGCAATCTCCTCGACAAGATCGATCTCCCCTGAAACATCGACCCTGCAGGAAGGCACTTCGAAGGTGATTGACTCCCCTTCGGTTTCGTCAGTCCTGAATCCAATCCGCTGGAGCATCGCCACCATTTCGCCTGCGGCTATCGAACTGCCAAGCAAGGTGTTGACCCGATCGGCTCTCAGGGCTACGCGACGTAATTCAGCCGGCACTGAACCCCACTCCTGAGCCTCTTCAATACGGCCTCCGGCAAGCTCCAGAATCAATGCTACGGCGCACTCTGCCGACCGTCTGACATTCCGGGGGTCGATACCCCGCTCGTAACGGTATGAGGCATCCGAAGAGATCGCAGCTTTTTTTGCCGATTTCCGGATCATAGAGGGATCAAACCAGGCTGACTCAAGCAGAATATCGGTTGTGACGTCACTCACGGCTGACTCAAGTCCTCCCATAACGCCGGCAAGAGCCACTGGCTTCTGGCTGTCACAGATAACCGGCATACCAGGCTCAATCTGGAAGGATTGCTGATTGATGGCAACAAATTCCCCACGCACATCACTCCGCACTACAACCCGCTCACCGGCAAGCTTTTGAAGATCGAAGGCATGAAGGGGCTGGCCCAGCCCGTGAAGAATATAGTTGGTGATATCAACGATGTTGTTCTTCGGCCTCAAACCAATACTTTCAAGCTTTTTTCGAAGCCATGCAGGAGACTCGGCAACTGTTATCCCTCTTATGACCACACCCGTGTAATAGGGGCAGGCGACAGCATCCAGAACATCAACAAGCGTTCCTGTTTGTACAAATGGTACTGCGTTCTGTTCCGGATAGTGTATCTCTTCACCTCCTGCAAGCTCCCGTGCTATTCCGAGATGGGAGAGAACATCGGGCCTGTTTGGTGTCACAGCAATATCAAGCACGACATCGCCATCAAAATAACGGGCTACAGGCTCACCGATCCGGCATGAAGAGTCAAGCTCCATAACGCCTGAATGGTCATCAGAGAGCCCAAGTTCGTCAGCGGCACAAATCATGCCGAACGAGCGTTCACCGCGTATTTTCGAGGGCTTGATGGTGATGGTCTGGCCATCAGAAGCGGTCAGTTTTGCTTTGAGTGTCGCTACAGGAACAACCATTCCTGCTTTGACATTCGGAGCGCCGCACACAATCTGAAGAGGCTCTTCACGACCGACATCAACCCGGCAAATAGTCAGGCGTTCAGCATTGGGATGCTGCACCACCTCTTCTATTCGTCCCACAACAACAAGATCATCTGGAAGGGAGGGCTCCTGAACCTCCTCCACCTCAAAGCCGAGAAAGGTCAGTTTTTCAACAAGTGACAGCGTATCGGAAGAAAAGGAGGGAAGAAAACCTTTGAGCCAACTGACAGATATTTTCATAAGGAGAAGGAAATCTGGCTTTCATGGATTAAAAAAAGCCCTGTACCGGCAAAGAACAGAGCTTTTTGAGTGACCCCAACGGGATTCGAACCCGTGCTACCACCTTGAAAGGGTGATGACCTAACCACTAGTCGATGGGGCCTTATATGGGTGAATGAGGGGACTCGAACCCCCGGCCTCCAGGGCCACAACCTGGCGCTCTAACCAACTGAGCTACAATCACCGTTTAAAACTTACGGACTTTTTCTTGTGCGCCCGACTGGACTCGAACCAGTAACCCTCAGCTTAGAAGGCTGATGCTCTATCCATTGAGCTACGGGCACAGCATTCAATTGTCAGACCTGTTTCCTGTCGGGGTGCCGAGACTCGAACTCGGGGCCTCCTGCTCCCAAAGCAGGCACGCTACCAACTGCGCCACACCCCGTTTTTTAACGGAAGGCCCAATATAGCACAAGAACATTAATTACAAAAAAATATTTCCGATACTCCTAAAAATTATTCAGAAAAAAATCCGCAATGATACGGCGGAGATCTTCATGACAAACCATTTCAATTGCCTCAGATGGAGTAACAAGCTTTCGTCGGCGGTCATGCATTTCATCCCATTCATCAAGCATGGTCTCAATAAAAAGAGGATAAACCTGAACCGAAAAGAGTTTTCCAAACTTGCTGTACCGATACTGGCCAGCCTCTTTGTGATGAACAACACCGATCAGCCCAGCTTCCTCATAGGCCTCTTTTGCAGCCGACTCGGCAGGTGTCAACCCTTTTTCGACATATCCCTTTGGAATGATCCAGCGTTCCGATTTTCTGGAAGTAATAAGCACAAGCCGATTATCGAGGACTGGAATAACCCCGGACTGCTTGAAAACTCTCTTGTACCTCACTGCCATGACACACGTGTTGAATAAAATTGTTCCTGCGCATCCCCTGCTACAAAGTGCACCGAGAGCAGCCATCAAAATAAAATAGGGGGAAAAACGACTGCGAAGTCATAAAATACAACTGATTTCTTTATTTAACAGCCCTCTGAGAGCAATTGGAGTATTTAATTTCATCATGCTTTTTTGTAACATGGGATAGTGTGGTTCATATGCTTGATTTTACAACCAAAATCTTTGAGGAAACATGAAGGCAATCATTCCTGTTGCAGGGGTAGGTACCCGTTTACGCCCTCACACTTTTTCTCATCCGAAGGTGTTACTCAACGTGGCCGGAAAACCCATTATCGGCCATATCATGGACAAGCTTATCGCGTCAGGTATTGACGAAGCCATCGTCATTGTCGGCTACCTTGGCGACATGGTTGAAAAGTGGCTGAGAGCCCATTACAGCATCAAGTTCACCTTTGTCACCCAGACCGAACTCCTCGGACTTGCCCATGCCATCTGGATGTGCAAACCCTATATTATCAAGGATGAACCGTTATTCATTATTCTCGGTGACACTATTTTTGATGTTGATCTTGAATCGGTACTGAAAAGCCCTGTTTCGACCCTTGGTGTCAAAGAGGTTGAAGACCCAAGACGATTCGGGGTTGCTGTAACCGATGGAGAAAAAATTCTGAAACTGGTTGAAAAACCTGACACGCCCGTCAGCAACCTTGCCATTGTGGGCCTCTATTTCCTCCAGCGAGCTGGCTCACTCTTTGCGAGTATCGATCACCTGATTGACAATGGAATCAGAACAAAAGGAGAATACCAGCTCACCGACGCCCTGCAGTTTATGATTGAAGGGGGAGAACCATTCACCACCTTCCCGGTTCACGGCTGGTATGACTGTGGCAAGCCTGAAACACTCCTCGCCACAAATGAGATTCTTCTCAAAAACAACGTCGCGACAAAAACCTTTCCCGGCTGCATCATCAACGATCCGGTCTTTATCGCTGACAGTGCGGTACTTGAAAATGCCATTATCGGCCCCTATACAACCATCGGTGAACAGGCTGTAATTACCAATGTCATTATCAGAAATTCAATTATCGGCTATAACGCACGGGTCGCCCATATCATGCTCGATCACTCGATCGTCGGCAACAACGCCTTCATTACAGGAAGTTCACAGGAAATCAATATCGGAGACTACTCAGAAATACGGGTTGGATAAGAGATTTTTTGCATAGAAGAGGGCGAATGTTTACATTTGTGCTCTATTTTTCATCGACATCCCCATTACCTATGGACACGGTGTCGCAGGCTCTCAACAGGGGTTGTTTCCCCAGGGCCTGCTGGAAGTTTTTCCGTGTCCCAGGTCATCTCTTTGTGGCATCCTCTCACTGAAAAACTTTCCTTTGGTTCAATTATTTTTGTTCTTGCTGTTCATTTTTTTCTGTTGTTACACTCATTCGTTTAACCAAAACCTTATCAGAACATGTCACAAACAAGGTATTTCTTTACCTCAGAATCCGTCTCAGAAGGACACCCGGACAAGGTTGCCGATCAGATTTCCGATGCTGTACTTGATGATTTTCTCCGCCAGGACTCCAGTTCACGCGTTGCCTGTGAAACCTTTGTCACAACCGGTCAGGTTATTGTCGGCGGTGAAGTTACAACGAAAGGAATTGTTGATATCCAGACCATAGCACGCAAGGTTGTCACCGAAATCGGCTACACCAAGGGTGAGTACATGTTTGAGGCAAACTCCTGCGGTGTGCTTTCAGCGCTCCACAGCCAGTCACCTGATATCAATCGCGGCGTTGACCGCAAGGAAGAGATTGCTGACGAGTTTGACCGTGTTGGCGCAGGCGATCAGGGCATGATGTTCGGCTATGCATGCACTGAAACTCCGGAACTGATGCCGGCAGCTATCCAGTTTGCCCAGCATTTGATGAAAAAACTTGCCGAAATCCGCAAGGAGGGCAAAATCATGACCTACCTTCGTCCTGATGCAAAAAGCCAGGTCACCCTTGAATATGAAAACGAAGTTGTCAAACGTGTTGATGCTGTCGTTGTTTCAACCCAGCACGACCCGGAACCTGAAGGCGTCAGTGAAGCAGCCTGGCAGGAAGTGATCAAAAATGACATTATCGAAAATGTTATTAAGGTGGTCATCCCTGCTGACCTGATTGATGAAAACACCAAGTTTCACATCAACCCGACCGGACGCTTTGTCATCGGCGGACCACACGGCGATACCGGCCTGACCGGACGCAAGATCATTGTTGATACCTATGGTGGCGCTGCTCCCCACGGCGGTGGTGCATTCAGCGGTAAAGATCCTTCCAAGGTTGACCGCAGTGCAGCCTATGCAGCCCGTCACGTTGCAAAGAACATTGTCGCTGCCGGCCTTGCCGACAAATGCACCGTTCAGGTCTCCTATGCCATCGGTGTTGCCCGTCCGGTATCGATCTATATCAATACCCACGACACGGCAAAACACGGACTCAACGATGCCCAGATCCAGGAAAAAGCCGAACTGATCTTCGATCTTCGTCCTGCAGCCATAATCAAACGATTCAGCCTCAACAAACCAGAGGGTTGGTGCTATCAGCAGACCGCAGCTTATGGCCATTTCGGTCGCGATATCTTCCCTTGGGAAAAGACAGAAAAAGTTGGTGAACTGAAATCAGCCCTCAACCTGGCCTGAGCAATTGCAACATTTTTAAAACAAGATGACAATATGACAACACTCACAGAAGTGCTTGATTATAAAGTGGCGGATCTCTCCCTTGCAGAATGGGGACGCAAGGAGATTGATGTCGCTGAAAAAGAGATGCCGGGTCTTATGGCCACCAGACGCAAATATGCGGGTCAATACCCGTTGAAGGGTGCTCGTATTGCCGGTTCCCTGCATATGACCATCCAGACTGCGGTACTGATTGAAACCCTTGTGGAACTCGGAGCCGAGGTTCGCTGGGCAAGCTGCAATATCTTTTCAACGCAGGATCATGCTGCAGCAGCCATCGCAAAGAGCGGCGTGCCGGTTTTTGCGTGGAAAGGCGAAACCCTTGAAGAGTACTGGTGGTGCACCCGCCAGATCCTTGAGTTTGAAGGCGGAAAAGGACCGAACCTCATCGTCGATGATGGTGGTGACGCTACCCTTATGATCATCCTCGGCTACAAAATCGAGAATAATCCTGAACTGCTCGAAAAAGCTCCAGCCAATCTGGAAGAAAAAGCGCTCTATCAGCAGTTCAGAGAGGTCTTTGCAGAAGACAGCCAACGCTGGCACAAGGTTGCCGCAGAAATGAAGGGCGTTTCGGAAGAGACCACCACCGGTGTTCACCGCCTCTACCAGATGATGGAGAAAGGCGAACTGCTCTTCCCTGCCATCAACGTCAACGACTCGGTCACCAAGTCAAAGTTTGACAACCTCTACGGATGCCGTGAATCACTTGCTGACGGAATCAAACGTGCAACCGACGTCATGGTTGCCGGGAAGGTTGTTGTGGTGCTTGGTTATGGCGATGTGGGCAAAGGCTCAGCCCGTTCAATGCGTGCCTACGGTGCGCGGGTGATTGTGACGGAAATTGATCCGATCTGTGCCCTGCAGGCAGCCATGGAAGGCTACGAGGTTGCCACCATGGACGAGGCTGTCAAGGAAGGAAACATCTTTGTCACCACAACCGGCAACAAGGATGTGATTACGCTTGAGCACATGAAGCAGATGAAGGATGAAGCCATTGTCTGCAACATCGGCCACTTCGACAACGAGATACAGGTTGAGCAGCTCTATGCCTATGCAGGAGCAACAAGGCTCAATATCAAGCCACAGGTCGACAAATATACCTTCGAGAACGGCAACTGCATCTATCTGCTTGCAGAAGGACGCCTTGTCAATCTTGGATGCGCAACCGGACACCCTTCGTTTGTGATGAGCAACTCCTTTACCAACCAGACTCTGGCACAAATTGAACTCTGGACAAAGGATTATGCTGTTGGTGTTTACCGTCTGCCGAAAGAGCTTGATGAAGAGGTGGCAAGACTGCACCTTGAACAACTCGGCGTAAAACTCACCAGACTTTCTGACGAGCAGGCTGCATACATCGGCGTTCCATTGGATGGGCCGTACAAACCCGAACATTACCGCTATTAAGATTTGGCGGAGGTATGACTGATCAACAAAAAAGGCAACCCCATGAAAGGTTGCCTTTTTTGTTTGCTGGGGCGGCAGGATTCGAACCTGCGGATGTCGGCTCCAAAGGCCGATGCCTTACCACTTGGCGACGCCCCACTCTGTGACGGCATACAAATGCAATTGTATCCGGCTTTAAATATACGTACAATATGAGACAATCGCAACAAGTTACCGAAGACGTCAGGTTCAGGGCAGGAGATGCACATTGAGGTTGAGGTATTGTTACAGCGGGGTAACCCCGCCCTTACGATGTTTTCATATAGAGATCGGGTTATTTCAAAACAACCCCGCCCTTACGGGTTTTTCAGGTTATTTCGAAACAACCCCGCCCTTACGATGTTTTCATATAGAGATCGGGTTATTTCAAAGCAACCCCGCCCTCACGTTTTTTTTCGACATAACAATGATGAACGCGCAATGACAAAAATAAAAATTTGTGGAATAACCCGGCTGTCGGATGCCCTTGAGAGCTGCCGGGCTGGTGCGGATGCTCTTGGCTTCAATTTCAGCAGCCTGAGCCCACGGGCAATAACTCCTGAACGAGCTAAGGAGATTATCGAAAAACTCCCACCCTTTGTTGAATCAGCAGGCATCTTCGTTGATCAGTCGCCTGAAGAGATTAATGCCATCTGCCGTTTCTGCAAGCTCCAGATAGCGCAATTGCACAGCGCGCAATACAGCCCGGAAGATGCACGAGCCATTACTGAGGCAAAGGTGATAAAAGTCTTTCGGCCTGAAGAGAATTTTGCTGTAGAGGAGGTTTTTGCGTTTGCAGAAAAAAGCGGAATCAACGCCTTCCTCTTCGATGCTTACCGACCCGATATGGCGGGCGGAACAGGGGAAACGATCAGAGCATCCCTTGCCACCCGTATCTTCAAGGCGCTTGGAGACTCCTGTTATCCGATACTGGCCGGGGGACTGAATGAGAGTAACATCGGCGAAGCGATCCGCTCTCTTCAGCCCTATGGAGTCGATACAGCAAGCGGTGTGGAATGCGAGCCTGGCATAAAGGATCCTGTTAAAATACAAGCATTTATCCAGGCAGTTCGCAAAACCGTTTTCTAAGAGGCCGTGGTTGCGATTACCTGTCCCAAAATAAGCGCAGAGGCTGTTTCCGGCAATTCAACGGTAATCAGATGACCACATTCAGGCACTTCAACATAGGTACCTTTATGGGTAAGCTCCACCAGTTTCTTTGTATTTTCACAGGTCATGATCGTATCGCCCTCACCTGCCACAAACAGAATAGGCATACTAACAGACTTGACCATCTCTGGCACGGAGTCTGTCGTTTTAAATGAGGTGATATGACGGGTTGTCTGATCGATAGCTTCCGGTGCACACAAACCGAGACTTTTAAATCCAATCAAAATATCGTGCAGTAAAATCGTGTTCTTCGCAAGAACAAAGCGGGCAAACATGTAGGCTGGAAGCCACCAGGTCAGTTTGCGCAAAAGATTATTGAATACAAACGTAATCGTATTGGTCGCAAATGCCTGAATAAAGGCACTGTTTGGCAGGTACCCGAAATTGAAAAAAGTCATCGACACCACTCGTTCGGGATGAACGCGGACATAATCGAGGGCGACGAAAGGGCCAAAAGAAAATGCCGCTATATGAAATTTATCAAGTTCAAGTTTGGTCGCCAGTTCATCCAGGTCATGAGCAAAAAAATCGATATGATAGTGGTTATTCGGGTCATTGTCTGACCATCCATGTCCACGCATATCATAGGCTATGGTGCGTATCCCCCTTTTGTTGAGATAGTGGATCACATGATGCCACCACATCCACCAGCAATCCCATCCATGAATCAGCACGACCGTTTGTGCCGCATCCCTGGGACCTGAATCATGATAATGATGAACAATGCCGTTCAGCTCAATAAAAAAGCTCTGCTCCATTAAGGAAAGCTCGTAGGTTGCACGTTTTGCTGCAGCATTGTCCTGAGATGCCTGAAGATCAAGAAGCTCCTTGCGGTAACGGACAAATTTTTGTGTGGGGGATGACGCTGGATATGCCATAACACGTATCATCTGAATGGTGAGTTGAGATCTGGTCCCAATTATATCCGTAAATATAAGAAAAAAATTACCTTGATGGGAAAAAAAGCTCCCGCATCATGGCCTCGGATGCGGGCGTAAAAAAGTGCCGCATAAGGTTTTTTACATGAGCGGAATGTTCCCGCGCAGAAAAATCTTTTCGCATTCACGTCGAATAATTTCCTGCTGTTCGAGAATCAGTTCCGGATCAACCGTAAAGTGGTTGAGGAGCTGTGAAAAAATCTGGATGGATGTTTCAAATTTTTCTGTAACCACGACATCGGCACCAGCCTTGTAGAGCGCTGCTACATCATCGAGAGTTCTTGCCCTGACAATAATAAAGGCTTTGTTATTGATGTCACGAATCATCGCAATACTATTACGGACTGCTGTAGTATCTGAAATACCAAGCACAACAGCACGAGCATGGTCAATCCCTGCGCGCATCAGCGCTTTTTTTTCCGTACAGTCTCCATAATAGATCGGTTCACCTTTTCTTCTCATAACTTTAACCATTTCCCGGTCTATTTCAAGCACGGAATAGGAGATATTGGTCGCATGAAGCACTGCGGCGACATTCTGGCCATTGATACCAAAACCGACAATTGCAGCATGAATCTCTCCTGCGCAGATAATCGTGCTATCGGGAGGGCGCACGGAGGGTGCAGAAGAGTACCGGGATACAAGAGGAATAAAGCCAAGTGCCGGTGCCACCTGATCGGCAAACTTTGGAGCAATGGCTATCATTGCCGGAGTAACAATCATCGTTACCACAATAATGGCAAGCATGGCCTGAAATACCTCATGGTTGATAACACTGTTCTTCAGTCCACTCTCTGCCAGCACAAAAGAGAACTCCCCTATCTGTGCAAGTGCCATACCAGCCATCATGCTGACCCTCGGAGAGTTGCCAAGAAAAAGTGATACCCCTGCAACAAGAAGCCCTTTGACAAGAAGCACAACCAGGGCAATTGCCACAAAAAGAGGCAGATTAATCATCTTGACGTCAAGCAGAAGACCAACGGATATAAAAAAAATGCTGCTGAACGCTTCACGGAAAGGATCAATCGTCACGCTTATCTGATGACTTTCATCGGTGCTCGCAATCACCATGCCCGCAACAAATGAGCCGAGTGCAAGCGACAAACCTGCCAGGGAGGTGAGATAGGCTGCACCGAAACAGATAACAAGCGCCCCGATAACCAAGACCTCCCTGGCATGCAGAGAGGCTATAAGATGCACCATTTTCGGCATAAGAAGCCTGAAACCGATAAAAATACCGCTGGCAAAAAGCACGATGAACCCAATTTTATTGGCCACTATCGCAAAAGAGGGCGAAGCATCAGGATTTAAAAAATTGATCCCGATCATCAGGGGAACAATCGCAATATCCTGAAAAATCAGAATTCCCAAGGCAATGCGACCATGTGGCAGAGTCAGTTCATCGCGATCCGTCAGAATTTTCAGACATATCGCCGTACTGCTGACCGAAAAGGTAAATCCGAGAAAGAGTGCGGCTGAAACGGAAATACCATGCCCGATGAAAAGCATAAACCAGTATGCAAGAAAACTGATTGCAAGACCGGTGACAAGAATCTGAACAACGCCGCCAACCAGCACAATGGTTTTCAGCTTTTTGAGATCATCAAGCGAAAATTCAAGTCCTATGGTAAACAACAAGAGAACAACACCAAGCTCGGCAAGTGTTGAAATCATTTTTTGATCATAAACTGCACCGATACCTGACGGACCAAGGAGGATGCCCGTAAAAATCAACCCGATGACCGGCGGAATTTTCAGCCGCTGGAAAATCAGAATAATGGCAACAGCAAATGCTCCGATAAGCACCAGTTCACCGAGAAAATCAAATTCATGCATAGAGAGAGCACCTTATCCAAGAGAAACAATTTTCAAACAAAGCAGATATTCTCTTATTGTATATATATCTATCAAGAAATCAAAACAAAACAGACAAATGGAGCAGAGGAGATCCCGATGATGAAAATGTGACACCGGATGAATTATCTGTTTGAAGATGAAGAATAATTACGTTAAACTTGGTACAGAAATCAGTCAATGGTTGACTGATCGCTATTCAAGTAATTTGTGCTTTGGTTACTTGACGGTATCTCTTTCTATCAATGCACATGCATACTGAAACTAACAATGAATATTTACATTGGCAATTTGGCTTACACTGTTACTGAAGATGATCTGCGTGATGCCTTCTCCGAATTCGGACAGGTCGAGAGCGCAAGTATCATAAACGACAAATTTTCAGGCCGTTCCAAGGGGTTCGGATTTGTCGACATGCCTAACGAAAGTGAAGCTCGTGAAGCCATCGAATCAATGAATGAGAAAGATTTGAACGGCCGCACCATAAAGGTGAACGAAGCAAAGCCCCGTGAAGAACGTCCGGCAAGAAGAGATCGCTACTAAGCCTTTCGCTTTAAAGCCATTTTTCCCCTGAGCCAGACAGAATGCAAGTTCGGTCTGGCTTTTATACTGTTAACCAGAAAACCCTCATGCCGGTACCAGTCATCTACATTACAGCCCTGCTGCTCTTCCTCGCTGTTCTTCCCCTTCCGCTGGAATTCTATTCGCTGCTGAAAGTTGTTGCCGCAGGAACCTTTGCCTGGGGTGCCTATAGGAACTTCGGAAAAAGAGTGCTGTTACTGCCCCTTGCATACACCCTTTTCGCTATTCTCTTCAATCCCGTCATGGAAATCAACCTTGCAAAAGAGATATGGATTCCCATTGACCTTGTGGCTGGCCTGTTCCTGCTCTTGACAAAGAACCATATTGCGGAATAACAACCCCGATACATCACTGAGAATGCTCTTCCATCATATCCTGCAAAACCTTCATACCAAAGATTGGAAGCAGTCGCCCGGTAAAATTTTCCATACGTAATAGCAGCGAAAAGTTGTCCGGGAAACGGGTTTTGAGTCAGGCCTGGTGCAGGTATTCGTATATCTTGATAATAAATTCAGGCATCAGAAGTGCCATGTTGTCCATCTCTTCCTCTGTCAACTCATCAAAATCATCAGTTATTTTAGCGAGAAGGAAGATTGGCAACACAAACCGGGCCCTCTCTTCATCTTCCATGAAGGATGTCCATGAGGCATGTGCCAACTCCATACCCACGGTAAATCCAAGCGACCAGTTTTCAACAGCCACTCTCTTCTCCTCCTCATCGGCATAACCGAATTGCTCAAAGACCGGAAAAAATTCATCGGGATCCTCATCAAATTGCCGGGCAATTGAGTTCATATGACGAACAAGGAGCTCCTCTATCTCAATCGCTTCAGCTTCTGAAGAAAAAGAGGGCTCAGCATCATTTTCCTGATCCCAGATAAAGGGAATCCATACCTCCGGCTGAACAACCTCCGGCCCTACAACCAGGGAGGTCATATAACCATCCAGCATTTCAAGGGAAAAAAGACAATCATCGGGTGTTGCGTCAGAGGCAAGAAAAGTCTCAAGTCTTCCGAGCTCTTCATCGGAGAGCGGTTGCCACAGCGAATCAGATGGGTTCATGAAAGTGTGCACGAGGGCTGTTTTTTTAACGAAAAAGCGCTATCAATTGATAAAATAATACAAAAAGATTATATAGAAACCCAAGCCTGCAAAGGGCTATTTGTTCATTTTCTTTTTTTGACACTCGACACATGTTTAAACCAAAATTATTTTCAATCCTGCCGGAACTTACCCCGGACAGGATCATGAAGGATGTCATTGCCGGTATTATGGTCGGCATTGTTGCTCTTCCACTGGCAATAGCTTTTGCCATAGCTTCCGGGGTCTCCCCTGAAAAGGGTCTTATCACAGCAGTTATCGGCGGCTTCCTTGTCTCCCTTCTTGGCGGAAGCAGAGTTCAGATAGGAGGCCCTACAGGAGCTTTTATTGTAATCCTTTACGGAATTGTTCAACAATATGGCATTAACGGGCTGGTTCTGGCAACAATCATGTCAGGCATCATCCTCATGATTATGGGCTTTGCCCAGTTCGGCTCGCTGATCAAGTTTATCCCCTATCCGGTTATTGTGGGCTTTACCAGCGGTATTGCGGTTATTATTTTTTCCAGCCAGGTCAAGGATTTTCTCGGTCTTGACATCGCTATCGTTCCGGCTGATTTTATCGGCAAATGGTCCTCCTACGCTCGTAACCTGCCGACATTCGACCTGGCAAGTTTCATGATCGGCACACTTGCCCTGCTGATTATCCTGTTCTGGCCGAAGCTATCAAGGAAAATTCCCGGTTCACTCATCGCAATTGTCAGCACAACCGTGATTGTACAATACTTTCACCTTGATGTGGCCACAATTGAATCCCGTTTTGGAGAGATCCCCTCGATGATTCCAGCGCCGACACTCCCCTCATTTGATTTTGCGACCATTCAGCACCTCATCATGCCGGCAACCACCATTGCCCTGCTTGGCGCCATCGAAGCGCTGCTTTCGGCTGTTGTAGCTGATGGCATGATCGGCAGCCGTCACAAGTCGAATATGGAATTAATCGCACAAGGAGCTGCAAATATCATCACTCCCCTTTTCGGCGGCATACCGGTTACCGGAGCAATTGCGCGAACAGCAACCAATGTTAAAAATGGCGGCAGAACCCCTATCGCCGGTATCGTTCACGCGATTACACTGCTGTTGATCATGCTGCTTTTCGGCAAGTGGGCGAAACTCATTCCAATGCCTGCGCTGGCAGCAATCCTTATTATTGTTGCCTGGAACATGAGCGAAATCAAGGTATTCAAGCAGCTCCTCAAAAGCCCGCGAAGCGATGTTATCGTCCTGCTGACCACCTTCGGTCTGACCGTTGTGTTTGACCTGACGCTCGCCATTGAAATCGGGATGCTGCTTGCCGTTATTCTCTTCATGCAACGCATGGCACAGCTCTCCAACGTTGGAGTTATTACAAAGGAACTGACAGACCGCGATGAAGAGGACGATCCAAACACCATCGTGACAAGGAAAGTCCCTGATGGTGTTGAGGTTTTTGAAATCAGCGGCCCATTTTTCTTTGGTGCGGCCAGCAAGTTCAGAGAAGCAATGCACATTGTTGAAAAGGCGCCCAAAATCCGGATCATCAGAATGCGCAGCGTTCTTTCTATTGATGCTACAGGACTGAATATGATGAAAGAGCTCCTCAAGGATTGCAAAAAAACCGAAACCAGACTGATCCTCTCAGGAGTTCATGCCCAGCCGTTATTCGCCCTGCAGCAATACGGACTCTACGATGACATCGGAGAAGAGAACATTTTCGGCAATATTGACGATGCGCTCGACCATGCAAGAGAGATTCTTGGCCTGCCAAAAATGGGACGGCAGCAAAATTTCGTGCCTTCCGTACAGCGGGAAAAATACTGAATTTTATACCATAGAGGGGCAACCATCAAAAGCCTGTGAGGGTTGCCCCCAGATGTGCAGACAACCCTCATAGACCAGCATATCGCATAGTAACACGAATACGAGTACATGTCAGTGGAATCATTCGTGTAATCTTGCCACAGTTTTCCAGCTACCCGTTACAGATCCCGCAATTATAAAATGCTGCTTCCGACCAACCCGATTCTCAATGCGCTCTTGACTTCCGGCTACACCCCTGCCGTCATAACGAGTCACGCCCTCTAATGAAAAGGTTTCAATGTTATCCAGAAACCCTTTCGCGTCAAATCTCTCTCCATTACCCTGCATGAAACCCTCGCCTCTGAGCCCTCCCCTTCGAAAAAAATGGTACCGGTAAGAAATAAAAAATGATCACGAACTACTGACCGCTGCGTACCGGCCAATACCTCCTAATCCACAGTGGACAAAGCAGATGACAGATACACCATAACTATAATCAAAAATAACAATTAGCTTTTATCTGCAATAAAAAATAAATTCGAAAATAGAGGCATCCAAAAAATGAAATGAGCGTATCATGCAGACCGACAAAGAGAGCTGTACTTCCTCCAAAGGTGAGAAGAAAGATCAACCTTCCGTCGTAAAGCAGGAGAGGTTTGGCCCTGACAATAGCGAGAGTCACGATGAAGCACTTCTTGCCAGCCAACAAAGATTTTCTGCGCTGTTTGAGGGAATGCTGAACGGCTGTGCCTACTGCCGAATACTTTACGAAAAGGGCGTCGCAGTTGATTTCATTCATGAAGCGGTCAACCCCGCCTTTTTAAAACAGACCGGATTAAAAAATCTTGTCGGAATGAAATCCTCCGAAGCTCTTCCCTCTATTCATACAACAACTCCCGAACTTCTTGAACGATTTGCCAGGGTCGCAGAGAGCGGTATTGCTGAGCGCTTTGAAGTTTACATTGATCCCCTGAAAATCTGGCATGACATTTCAGCCTTCAGTTCGATAAAGGGAGAGTTCTTTATCGTCTTTGAAGATATTACTGTGCGCAAACAGGCTGAACAAAAACTCAAGGCGAGCGAAGAGCAATTCAGAAGAATGTTTGAGCAACATACCGCAATACAGCTCATCATTGATCCAGAGAGTGGCAATATTCTTGATGCCAATCCTGCCGCAGCAAAATTTTACGGCTGGTCAACTGAAGAACTTCGCAAAATGCAGATTGGGCAAATCAACATCCTGAAACCTGAAGAGGTGAAGAGAGAAATGGAGAGCTGCAAATTGGCGGAAAAAAACCATTTTGACTTTCAACACCGCAGGAAGGATGGCTCTATCCGGGATGTAGAGGTATTCAGCAGCAATATAGAAATTGCTGGAGCAGCCTTTCTCTTTTCCATTATTCACGATGTCACCGAACGCAAACGACTGAAAACGATCGCCGCATTTCGCCTCCGCCTCTGCAAAATGGCAAAGACCCACTCTGTAGAGGAACTGCTCCGGGCAACACTCGACGAAACCGAGCAATGGACCGAAAGCTCATTTGGATTCTGCCACCTGCTCATGGATGATGTTGATGCACCAAAACGGGATATATGGTCAACCAACTTCATCAAACAAAGCCGTTGGAGAACGCCGTACAAAAGAGCTCACCCGCACTTGAACACATCTATATGGAGCGAGACCCTGCAAAAGCGGAAAGCAGTGGTTCACAACAATTACAGGGAACTCATGCAGCAAGGCAATACACCCGACGAGCATCCCGCACTCACCCGTACACTGGTTTTCCCTATCATGAAAGGCAAGAGTGTCATAGCGGTTATGGGAGTCGGCAACAAGCCTTTTCTCTATAACGAAGAGGATATTCGATGGGTAAGCGAACTTGCCGACATTGCCCAAAATGTCATTGACAGCAAGCTCATCAAAATAAGGGAAAAAAAGACACTTGACGCGCTGATCCAGTCACAGAAAATGGAGATTATGGGCCAGCTTACCGGAGGAGTAGTCCATGACTTCAGCAACATGCTCTGTGTCATTCTTGGATATACTGAAATGGCTCTCCAGGATGTTGTGCCTGAACTGCCGCTCCATGACGACCTTAAGGCTATCCAGAATGCCGCAACCCGCTCTGCTGATCTAAGCCAGCAACTACTTGCCTTTGCCCGAAACAAAAACGTGACACCAAAAATTCTTGCATTGAACAGTATGGTAGAGCAGATGGTTACCCTGCTGCAAAGGCTGATTGGCAAACATATCACCCTTGACTGGATTCCTGAAAGTGAACAAGGGATGGTAAAAATAAGCCAGGTGCATCTCGACCAGATTCTTGCAAACCTCTGTATCAATGCACGCGATGCGATAAAGAAAAACGGTCGTATTACCATCAAAACCAGCCAAATTTATCTCGATCAAGCTGATTGCACCAAAGAATATTCTTGCAAAAAAACCGGAAAGTACTTGATGCTTTCCGTCACTGATAATGGCAGCGGTATCGCAAAAAAAGATCTCCCCCATATTTTCGAACCCTTCTTCACCACAAAAGGGGTTGAAAAAGGCACCGGTCTTGGGCTTTCAATTGTCCACAGAATTGTCACACAAAACAACGGATACATTGAATGCGAAAGCAAAGCACAAAAAGGAAGCTGCTTCAAAGTCTATCTGCCCTGTTATGAAGGCGTTGGCGAATCTGCTGAAAGTGGGCCACAACCGGAGGTGCCGATCAGTCGTTTAAAGGCGACTATTCTCCTTGTTGAAGATGAACCTAATATCCTGCTCCTCTGCAGGGAGATGTTTGAGGAAGAGGGTTACACAGTACTTGCCGCCGCGACACCCAACGAGGCCATCCAGCTTACCGGAAAACACAAGGATGAGATTGGTCTGCTCCTGAGCGATATGGTGTTGCCGGAGATGAACGGTTGCGACCTCTACAAAAAACTGCTGCCGACCATTCCGCATCTCAAAGCACTCTTTATGTCAGGCTACACCCCCGAAGTTATTTCCAGTCACGGTCTCAAGGATAAAAAAATAGCTTTTATCCAGAAACCTTTCCGCTTCAAATCACTCTCTCTTGCCGTGCATGAGACCCTTGCTTCTACCACTCCCTACAATAAAAAAGCCAACCATTCAAACTTGCCTTAACTCAAATAATGTTACCCTCAAACGATGATTTCCGCAGCTTCACTTTCCACCTGCAGAAACACTGGTCGTTGCAGCAAAAAACATCGAAACCTTACTTTATTACACAAAACAATACATTAAACTTGTTTTTTTATTATAGGAGAGCTATTTTAGATATTATTAAAGGCATTTATTGATATAGACAGAAAAAGAGCTAAAATGATGATGCAGCTTTCTTTTACAAACAAAGACATTGAACTATGGAACATTCACAACGCCCACTCGGAAATGTCATGCAGCTTCTCGAAGAGCTTGGTCACGAAGTGACCTACGCCTATGACGATCTCATTTTTGTCAATGACAATGATTTTCTGCTTCAGTTCGCAAATACAGGCCCCACACTGAACCTCTTTTTCAACCAGAGCTGCCTGAAAAAAACTGCCGATGATGTTGAGCAAAGCATCATCCCGGCTGCTGATAAAAAGGGACTTTCCATTGTCAAAAAAGGCCACTACAATGTGAGCGAACAGGCCGATGAAAACTTGCGGATTGAGTTTTTTGAAAACTGAGCATGCACTGCTCCAAGAGGGGTGGGAAGCAATTGTATACGAAAAAATGAACCTCTTTTACGGCCCTTTTTTCAAGACGCAACAACAACGATGAAATATACAGAAGCAAAGCAGGGAAGAGTTTTTGTCATCAGGCTCGAAGACGGAGAGATCGTCCATGAATGTATAGAGCAGTTCGTAAAGGATCATGGCATTGAGCGTGCAACCCTTTTTGCAGTCGGAGGAGCTGACAAGGGCACTCTCCTTGTGGTCGGACCCGGAGAAAGCCGCTCAAATCCCGTAAAACCCATGATTCATGAACTTGACGACGCTCATGAAATCACGGGCAGCGGAACTCTTTTTCCTGATGATCATGGCAACCCGATTCTCCACATGCATATGGCATGTGGCAGGGAGGAAAACACCGTTACGGGCTGTATTCGTAACGGTGTAAAGGTATGGCAGGTGATGGAAATTATCCTGACAGAACTGCTTGAATGCACAGCAAAGCGTCTGTATGATCCCAACACCGGCTTCAAGCTGCTTGCCCCCTGAAAAGATGACCTTTTCAGGATCAAGCTACCAATGCGTTCTTAAAACCTTGCCGGAAATCAGGTTCGAGGCCCCTATCGCCCGTTTCGGGGCTTTTCTGACCACCTTTTGGAGGCGCTTTTTGCGAGGGGTTTCGGTGCAGGATGACCTGAATTTCCTCTTCCCTGCTGTTTGGGCGCTTTGACAGGATTGTGATCCATCAACGGGAATGAGTGGTCGTCAACGACAGGAATTTTTTTGGCTATCAGCTTTTCAATATCACGGAGGTACTCTTTCTCTTCAGCATCACAGAAGGACAATGCAGTTCCTTTTGCCCCGGCCCGGCCCGTTCGTCCGATACGATGGACATATGTTTCGGCAATATTGGGCATTTCAAAATTGATTACATACTCCAGATCATCAACATCAATACCACGGGCAGCAATGTCTGTGGCCACCAGAACGCGCGTCGTTTGTGCCTTGAAATTGAAGAGCGCCCGCTGACGGGCATTTTGAGCCTTGTTGCCATGGATCGCCTCTGCCTTGATGTTGTGCTTCTCGAGGATTTTCACAACTTTATCGGCTCCATGCTTTGTGCGCGTAAAAACCAGCGCCGTTTTGATCGCCTGATCCCGTAAAATATCGACCAGCAGGCTGTTTTTATTTCCTTTATCGACAAAGTAGATTGATTGATTGATAATCTCGACCGTTGACGAAACCGGCGTCACCGAAACCTTCGAAGGGTTATGCAAAATCGTTGCGGCAAGCTTGACAATTTCAGCCGGCATCGTAGCAGAAAAGAAGAGTGACTGCTTCTGTTTCGGAACCACGGCCAAGATTTTTTTAATATCATGGATAAAACCCATGTCGAGCATACGATCGGCTTCGTCAAGCACAAGTATCTCCACATGACGCAAACTCAAAAAGCCCTGGTTGAGGAGATCGAGCAGTCGCCCTGGAGTAGCAATCACGATATCGACACCCCGTATCAATGCAGCCGTTTGCGGGTTCTGGTTAACACCACCAAAAATCACCGTATTGGTCAACCCTGTATGTCGGCCATAGGCGTTGAAACTCTCTCCGATCTGAATAGCAAGCTCCCTTGTCGGAGTAACAATCAGCGTCCGAATTTTTCGTTTTTTATCATAAACCTTGTTTTCGCTCAGTAATTGCAGGATAGGAATGGCAAAAGCAGCCGTTTTTCCGGTTCCTGTCTGCGCACATCCAAGCAAATCGGTGCCTTGTAAAATAATCGGTATAGCCTCTGCCTGTATCGGAGTCGGAGTCGTATACCCCTCTTCCTGTAATGCCTGCAAGATTGGATCAATGATCTCTAATGACTTGAATTCCATATGGTATATAATTGTTGAACTGTTCGTTATGAGAGAACGAACCTGGCTGAAATGCTCTGCACATCAGGCACGCTCGCCTGTAACACCACGGTCTGAACTCTCCCTGTTGCAAAGAGGAAGGACCGGGCTATCTGCAAAATGCGGGGATGTTATTCGTTGTTAGCCGTAAAAAGCGCTTTGTTGGTGCGGAATGAATCGCTAACGGTACCACAAAATCAGATCAGAGCAATATAACGATTCCATTCTGATTACAGCATTTGCATTACAACCCGGCCCAAAAAGATTCACGGCTGAACAGAAACCCATGGTGGCACATATTTCCATGCACTTTTCATTTCCAGATTGTTGCTGCGGTACAAGGGGTCGTGCTCGTGAACCAGCGACCAGAAGGCACGGGAGTGATTCATATGCACCGTATGGCAAAGCTCATGCACCATAATGTAGCGGACAAGATGATCGGGCAGAAAAAGCAGTTTGCTGTTCAGGGTAATCGAGCGGCGCGAAGAACAACTCCCCCATCGGGAGTGCTGCAGGCGAATACCGGAAGAGTCATAACTGAAATTGTGCGCAGCAGCAAGCTTTTCAAGTGCAGGAAGAAGGCGCAGTTGAGCCCGGTGCTTCAGCCAGGAACAGAGCAGCTTGCAGGTAAGTGCGGTGTTGGCAACATCACCTGAAACCAGCAGACTTTTGCCTTGTTGCTCAACCATCTTTACCTCCCCGATTCCGTTATGCATGTAAGCCACCGACCACGATTCAGCAAAATCGGGAAAAACAATCGTGGCGGGCAGCCCGTTTTCAGAATGAGGCGGAGCTATTGGGCGATGGGCATCATACTTTGCGGTAACTTTTTTTATCCACTCCTCATGCTGAAGCAAGAGCGACACAACCCTTTTTTTATCGAATCCCGGAGGGACAACCACCACAAGGCCACCATGCGGCGTCATCTTCAGACGGGCAGACTTTGCCCTCGGGCTCACCTTCAGGGTATAGGGAAAGGGGGAACCTCCCACCGGGACTGTTTGATGCGTCTTCATGCCTTAATGTACTGAACCGCATCGAACAATACACACCTGTTAGAAAAAATCAGCTTCAACCAAGTGCACTCCGCAAATCCTCAATAAGGTCATCGCAATCTTCAATACCAACCGAAAGCCTGATTACCGTATCGGTTATCCCTGCCGCCTCGCGATGATCCCGATCCATCGAGGCATGGCTCATCGTTGCCGGATGCTCAATCAGCGATTCAACTCCGCCAAGGCTTTCAGCAAGCGCAAAGAGCTTTGTTCCCTTCAGCACACGGTTGACATCCTCAATGCCACCATCAAGCTCGAAAGAGACCATTCCTCCAAAACAGCGTTGCTGTTTTTTAGCCAGTTCATGCTGCGGATGAGCCGAAAGGCCGGGATAAAAAACCCGCTTCACTCTGCCATGCTGCTCAAGAAACTCGGCCACAGCCTGTGCATTGCGCTCATGCTCCCTCATGCGCACCACCAGCGTCTTGATACCACGAAGCACCAGCCAGCAGTCGAAGGGCTGTGCACAGGTTCCAAGCGCATTGACAATAAACTTCAGACGGGCATCGAGCTCTTCACTATTCGACAGCACCGCTCCACCAACCACATCAGAATGGCCATTGAGGTACTTGGTTGTTGAATGCACTACAATATCAGCTCCAAGCTCGAAAGGCTTCTGACCATAAGGCGAAAGAAAGGTGTTGTCCACAATGGTCAACAAACCCCTCTCTTTTGCAAGTGCCCCCACGGCGGCAATATCAACCAGGTTCAACAGCGGATTGGATGGAGTTTCAACCCATACCGCTTTTGTCTTCTCATTCACATAGGGCAGAAGATTTGCCGCATCCTGAAGATTTACAAAATGTACTGTGATACCGAAGTGCTCCTCAACCGTCTTCATCAGTCGTGATGTGCCACCATAGCAGTCATCGGTACAAATGATCTCGTCGCCGGATTTAAAGATATTGAGGGTCGAGGTAATCGCCGCCATGCCCGTTGTCACCGCTACTGCAAATGAGCAGCCTTCAAGGGCGCAAAGGTTGTCTTCGAGCGCCTTGCGTGTCGGGTTTCCGCTGCGGGTATAATCAAATCCCTTGTGTTTGCCGATATCCTCGAAGACAAAGGTTGAACTCTGGTAAATCGGAGTCATAATGGCGCCATATGCCTTATCCGGGCCAACTCCGGCGTGAATCGTATCAGTCTGAAAACTCATGAATAGCGCGTTTAAAAGAATGTGGCACCGTATTCCGTCTTTGAACGGAGTCGGTTCAAGGCTTCACCGGGTCTATTCCCTCAGCCTTTCTTGATGACCAGCAAAATGGATTGAAAGAACTTGATAACAATTGTTAATGTATATATTTGGAAAGAATAATGCAAATATGAGACGATTCAACAAACGATGTGCGAATTATTATTATAACAGTTGGAGGGGAAATGGCAGTTGGGGGGTGGGATGTTCATGGAAGCACCCCTCATAGGCCAGAATTATTCGCAAACGCATGCTAAAAACGACAGTCATGTCCTTTTATTCCGAATTTGCCCTTTGGTATGAACAAATTTTTCCATTCCGTGGGGAGGTCTATCTTTTCCTCCGCGAACATGCCGCTCCTCCAGGAAACGCAATACTTGATGCTGGATGCGGGCCAGGTCACTATTGCAGCCGGTTTCAGCTCGACGGCTTCCGAGCAACAGGAATTGATCTCGACCCGGAGATGATTGCTGCAGCAGCGGCAACCTTCCCTGCGATTGCGTTTCATGCAATGGACATTGCTGAACTGGCCTCACTGAAGCAATCGTTTCGCTTGATCTATTCCATCGGCAATGTTGTAGCCCACCTTTCCCCTGACCGGTTTTCTGCCTTTCTCGCCCAGGTTCATGCAGCTCTTGAGCCCGGAGGATGCTGGATTTTTCAAACCGTAAACTGGGATTATCTGCTCACTCTTTCTGAATACCGCTTTCCGGTCAAAACAGTCGGGGATGGGTCAGTTTCCTTTTATCGTCGCTATCTCGATATTTCAGCGGAACAGGTCATTTTTGATGTCGAGCTTCAGGCTGATAACCAGAAAATTTTCAGTGAGCAGGCAACACTCTATCCACTTACCGCCGACAGCTTCCTTCAACGCCATGAGGCTGCGGGATTCACTCAGGAAGCCATCTATGGAGGATTCGATAAAACACCATTCAGCAGGACAGACAACGCCGGCCTTGTCATGGTGTTTACAAAACGATGAGGCGAGCTGTTTTTTGTTCATGCATCAGATGCGCTACCTCATTGCAACCAACAAAGTACAACATAATAGCGCACAGCGAAAGACAAAAGAGGTCACAGGGAACACTGATCCGGCATTGAGCCGCACTGAGGTAAAAAGCAGCAGGAGCATCAGACCCCAAGAACGCTCATCACTCCAGTATTCTGTTTTTTTCAGCATATTTAAATTTCAATTTGACGTACTGAAACACAACAATGATCATCGAAATCAGATAACATGACAAACCGCTGATCCCTCCCCACAGAAGAACAGATATATTGACGTCTCGTTTCGGTTCGGTCTTCAATTCGACTTTCGACAACCTTACTGACTCTGCTGTCGGTTCTGCTGATGATACATCATGCGCTCTATGCTCTGCCACCGGGGTACTCTTTTGCAGCATTCGATCCTTGTAGGAAACAACAACATAAAGCACCTTCTGTTCTGTCTCTGTATCTATGGAGGGCAGCCAGTTAATCGCCGTCTGAAACAGAGGAGGAATATAATCTCTCAACCAATTCCACTGTAACAGGGTGCAATAGAGCAAGAGTATAGCGGTTACGGCCACTCTCCAAATGTAACGCCAGGTAAAAGGCCACCATGTCTTCAGTGTCCCCCATTCGTACCAACGCCCTTTCTGCTGGAATGACCGACGACTATTTTCATCAGCATCAGTGGGCTCTCCCTCGCTCTGGGTGACCAGTATTCTTCGCCACTCAACAGCAGTAAAAATCAGTCTTAAAAAAATACCGGGCGAAAATATTTTTTTTAAGAGTAAGATGACTGAGGTCTGCCGCACTCCCTTAAACTCAGTTTTTTCCTTGTAGTACGTTAAAAAGCCAGGCATGACCCATGAGATAAAGGCAATCGAAAACGACAGGATCATATTGATGGTGTCACCAACATAGAGGGCACGCATGCCAAGAGCAATAATCACTCCGGTAATGAGGGATGCAATAAAGGGTATACGAAAATAAGCCCATACCATCCCTTGGCTTCTGGCGTTTTTGCTGTTTGTGAACTCACTGCGTATAAAATAGGAGGAGCTCCCCAGCTCACCGGCTCCAACTGGTTTCCTGTCAAGAATTTCGCGGAGTATCCCTTTGAACAGCTCCCCATCATCCCAGTACATGATATGCGCAAGACCTGGCACGGCATAGCGCCGATAAACAACGTCACGCCGTGCAATATCCGCTGTACTGAAAAACTTGCCATAGAGTGTCGTTCGCCTGGTAAGATCGAGATGATGACCGACAGGATCCTGCTCATCACAGAAATTGTAATGCCTTATGGTTCTGCAGCTCAGCAGTTCGGGAAAATCATACTGGCATTCACACGGCAGATGCCACCTTGCCGGCGTTGTGTACCCCTTGATGTTCAGACCGAGATGCAGGTAGTTCTGGTGCCACATCGCCACGAACTTATCGATGGGAGCGCCGAGAGTGATAAACGTTTTCACCTGTTTACGCCAAAGAAGAAGCGGAATGCCCTTTGGGGTCAATCCGTTAAAAACAGGCGGCTGTTCCAAAGAGCTTTGACTCATCACTTCAGAAGATGAATCTTCAGGGTCAGAGAATCCGTCGAGAAAACTTTTCCAATAGTGCCGACTTCTCTTCTCGATCTCTTCTGCAACTTCGTCAAGTTGGCTATTGATTATCTTGTCAACGGTTACAAAAGCGGCTATCTCCCCAAGAAGTGCATCATCCCCTCTTTTCTTCTCTATAATCTCCTTTTTTATGAAATCTTCGATCTTCCTCAGATCATCGCCAACTGTTTTATTTACGGTGCTTCTGATTTTTTCAGTCCTGGGACAATCATCCTTATGCGATTCTTTCTGCTTTAAAGAACTAACAGCCTCCTTTACTCTGCTGAAAAAGCTCGTTCCTCCAGAGGATTCTTTTGCGGATTCTTTCCCCGAAAACTCGGCAAGCCATAATGAAAGTGGCAGAAAACCACCAAGTTCACAATTCAGAGCTTCAAGCCACTCATCCCTGTCTTTATCAAGGGTATGACTCTCCGTCAGCACATGGTAAAGTTTACTAAATACCTTTCTGTATTCGCAAATCCTTACCTCATCAATCACCTTCAGGGTAAAGAAATCTTCCACATCCTGAACAAAATCTTTAATTTTTTTTTGCTTTATTTCGCGAATGTTCTCTTCGTCTTTTAGTGGTGTGGCATACCCTAAAAACGGCAGACTTGAAGCAAATCTGACACTTTCAGCCGATGCCATTCTTATCTCCTCTTTAACAAAAGCATAGACAAGAGCATCAAAACTCATGATACCGCCAAGACTGTGAGCAATAACCGTTAAATCGGGTTTCTGGTAGTGTCCTGGAGAGAACTCTCCTCCATTAAGCCTGCTGGCGGAAAGCTCGCGTATCCTCCAATCCAAAAAATCATTGAAGATGATCTTGTCAAGTTCAAGATGAAAATGCCTGACAGCCTCTCCTCGTGTACGGGCATAATCGCCATACAGGTGCACGTCGCCAAGATAACCGTCAAAAATCATCTTCACCAGTGGAGCAAACTTCAAAACCAGCATTTTCTTGAGAGGAACAGCAGTGTTGACAATGGATTGCAACATTGGCACCCCCCATGAAGGGAGCCATTCCGGAGGTGTTATGGTTGGATCCCGGAGACGATTGAGCATGGCCTTGGCCCACACTTCTGTATCCGATGCGGAGAGCTCCTGATGGCGTTGCAGAATATCCTGCCAGTAAAGCTCCACGAACCGAAAGTTCTCTCCGGATGTTTGGGTTGCCGGCGACCCGTCAAAATCCTCAACACACTCCTTGTCCTCTATCGAGATTCCCCGATATTCAGCCCATCCATGCTGCTCGGTTTCAGAACGGATTGAATGGGAAGATTGTGTGGCAGGAAGAATAATCTTATAATATTTCTCGCATTTTTTCTGCCTCACCTCGGCGAATCGATGAACAAAGGGAGGAATGGTGGTGTTCAGCTTTTGTTCACCCATGCCATGAACGACAATGAGGTAATGGCGGGGGGAAGAGGGTGGTGAAATGCGTGGATAATCAGACATATCAGTAATTTTCAAGAGGTTGAAAATTTCCGGACTCACGTTTCGGTACTATACCTCTTCTGCAGAGGCACGATACCGCGCAAGCTGAATTGATCCTTCCGCGCTATTCCTGTTAATCGGAAACTCAAGAAGAGAGGAATGAGCGCTGAACACAACAGATTATACTACAAAAAGTTACTAATTCATGTCGTTTTGGTCATTCTTTACAGCAGAGAGCTGTCACTCCACATATACATCGGAATGGTAATAAATTTCACGCTTATAACAAAGGTTTTTCACGGAATTGATGGCTAATTGCCACGATTTGCAAACAAAAAAACCCGTCCTTGCGGTACGGGCCATTTGTGGAGATGGCGGGAGTCGAAAATAGCTGATTTTAAAGGCTTTAAACAGAATCAATTATAAAAATATACCCAAGAGTATACCAAACTCACATCATTCCGCATCGAACTGGATCATCTGAAGGCCTCCCCCGCTCCATGCCACGAACAAGACCTCAATACTCCTGCCCTGCATCCCAAACTTTTATTCCCCGCTGGAGTGAAAACTCTCAAACAATGTTCACGATGTTCACTCCGCAGATGGTGATTGCAGGCGTGCAGCAGCAGGGCGGGAATTGCAAGCAGCAAGCAAGGCGCTCAACTGCTCTTTCTGCGCGCATCGCTTGCCTCTCCGCTTCGCTACGCGCCTCCGGCTTGCCCCACCCGCCAGCGCATGAGCATTGCATTGCTACCTGCTTGCCCGCTCACTGCCCGGCGTAGCAGCACATCAAGCGCCCGCGACGCTCTCCAGCATTTTGAAGGTCTGTGTTTCAGCGCTGTCCACCCCAGGGGCAGCATGTTTTATTCCCCGCTGGAGTGAAAACTCTCAAACAATGTTCACTATGTTTGACACTTTTTAAGCTTGTATAATGTTCACGATATTGTTAACATCAACAATGCGAACAATCGAATTTTTCATCACCGCAAATGGCAAAAAGCCAGTCGAGGAATTTTTAGAATCTCTTCCAACAAAAGAGGCAAAAAAGGTTTTTTGGGTTCTTAAGTTGGTTAAGGAATTATCGTCTGTACCAACAGAGTATTTCAAGAAATTGCAAAACACAGATGGAATATGGGAAGTTCGGGCGGCACACGGAAACAATGCGTTCCGGTTGCTCGGATTTTTTGATAATGGAAACTTGGTGATTCTTACAAATGGGTTTGCAAAGAAAACCCAAAAAACCCCGTCAGAAGAAATCGAACTGGCTGAAAAAAGAAAGAAAGACTATCTCAGGAGGAAACAAAATGGATGACTTACAACGCGCTATTGCAAAACGGAAAAGCCTTGACCCTGAATTTGCTAAAACCTTTGATAACGAATACGAAGAGTTCAAGATCGGAGTGCTGTTGAAAGAAGCGAGAAAAAACGCAGGGCTTACACAGGAAGCCCTGGCCAAGAAGCTGAATACGAAAAAATCGGCAATCTCAAGAATTGAAAACCATTCAGAGGATATCAGGCTTTCCACGCTGCATCACTATGCCGAAGCACTGGGAAAAAAAGTTCACGTCTCTATTCTGTAGTAAAAACGCCGCCGAGCACAGCACCCGCCGCTGCATAAAAAGCAGTCTGCCCGGCTTCGCTCGCCGCTGGTTGCCGCCCCTCGCAGCGGCAACAAAATGGCTGGTAGCCTGACAACATTTCGCACCCCGCACCATCAGCAGCCAAAACACCTACAAACAGTCGCTCCCCTATACAGAGGAGTAAATTGTATTACAAGAGAAATATTTCGAGCGACGTGCTCCCTTTTTAAAAGCAAAGGTTATATTAACACTAAAATAACAACAGGATTACATCCCTTGCCACCATCTCTTTCTCAAAGCACTGCTTCGGGAAAGAAGATCATATTGAGGAATGGCTGAAAAAATGCCCGACAGCTCTGGGCAAAGAATTGTGGATCATCCAAATTGAAATCAGCGGTTTTTCAGCAATAAACGAGCGATTAGACATTGCATCATACCGTTTCATTCTGAACAAAGAAATTGAATACATATCCCTCACAGGGGCAGGATATCAACGGAAAGGGTAACAAAGAATGCTTGGTTTAACTTTACGTTCAGAATTTCGTGGCAGGCGTCTCAAGGGCACTGCTATTGAACTTTCGAACGACTCCAACACCGGAGCCACTCAAATAGCGGCAAAGCAATTCCTCGAAATCACCTACCCGACGCATGACCTTCTTAAAGGTATCGAAGCTATAGGCCCCGATCAAGGCCGTCCCGTGGTGGTGATCGGTGAGAGAGGCCTCGGTAAATCGCATCTCTTGGCCGCCCTCTATCACGCAGTATGCGACAAAGCCTCAACCCACGCATGGCTCAATGCATGGGCTACAACACTGGGTGATCCGGGTATTGGCAATATCGCCCTCCGCGACGGAATGCTCGTTATCGGCGAAAGTCTGCACCGCCAGCGCTACAAATTCCTCTGGGACCTCCTTTTGGAACGTCATCCTCACGGCACCTTCATCAAAGGGAAATGGGAGGGGATGGGAGCAGCAAAAACAGACATTCCATCCGATGAACTCATCATCGAATTATTACAGCACACCCCCGTAATGCTGCTGCTCGATGAATTCCAGACCTGGTTCGACGGTCTTACCAATACCAAGCAATACCCCTGGAAAAACTGGGCCTTCAACTTCATCCAGATACTTTCCGAAATTGCCAAAGAGCGCCCTGACCTGCTTGTGCTCGTCATATCGGTAAGAAACGGAGGAAGCGACGCCTATCAGCAGGTGCATCGGGTGAACCCTATTGCCATAGATTTTAAAGCCGGAGGTAACGCCGAACGAATCCAGCAGGATCGCCGTCGGATGTTGTTGCATCGACTGTTCGACAACCGGTTGCAGATCTCAGCAGAATCGATAGCTTCTCTGCTTGCTTCACATGTTTCGGAATATTTCCGCCTTCTCGATATTCCACCTGCCGAGCATGACCGGAAGCGCGAAGAGTTTTCAGAATCGTGGCCCTTTGCTCCGCATCTCCTTCGCTTGCTCGAAGAACAGGTACTGATTGCCACAGACGCCCAGGAAACCCGCGACATGATTCGCATTCTCGCCAATCTCTATAAAAGTCGGGGCGAAAGCTCTTCAGTACTCACCGCAGCCGATTTCTCTCTTGACGATGATGCCTCAGGTATTGGCGCCCTGCTCGACTCCGTCTCCAACGAACATCATCGAACACTGCGCGAAAAAGCCCAGCAGAACATTATTTCCGTCACCGAAGCCGTCCGCGACCACGTCCTCCGCGCTCCGCACCTTCAGGAAATAGTTGGGGCAATGTGGCTCCGCTCTATAGCTGTCGGCACCCTCGCAGGCGCAGAATCGGCTACACTACAAGTTGATATTACCCGCACGAGGCCCGTGGATGACAATGCCTTCCAGGTCGAACTGGCAACCATTGTCGAAAACAGCTTCAACATCCATCAGGAAGGCGCCCGACTGGTCTTTCGTGAAGATGAAAATCCACGAGCCAAACTGATGGCCTGCGCACGAAACGATCGTCTCTTTACCGACGGTTCCGATCAAACCCAGCTCGCCCGGCAATTACGCTATGTAATCAGTGGCAGTAAGGAGGTGGCCAAATCATTTCGCGTCATAGCGTTACCGAAATCCTGGCAGTCAGACCCATGGTCTTCACTTGACGAATCCGAAAATCCGGAACGATGGGATGAACGCCTGCCCATTCTTGTCTTGCCGGAAGAACCCGAAAAAATCGACAGGCAGCTTGGGCACTGGCTTAAAACCCATCTCCAGAAACGACGGAACACCGTCCGATTTCTCATCCCGCGTGCAGGAACAACCAACGCCTTTCAAGACCGTGACCTGCTCATTCTTGCCAGGGCAGAAATGAAAGCGCTTGAATGGAGCGCCCAGAATACCGAGTACAAAAAACTCCATAAAGAATTTGAAACCACACTGCGCGACAACCTTAAAAAACGCTTCGACCGCTTCTCTGTCCTGCATCGCTGGAACTTTACCGATCCCGCTCAGTGTATTTTCATCGTCGAACCGCTCAGAAAGCAAGGATCGCTGATACCCGAAAGTATTGAAGAAACCATGGTCGCCGATCTCTTCGTCCCCGAAGACTTCGAAAACCTTGTGCTTCAGGCAGCGGCAGGCAACAATTCAGTCGGCAAACTTCTCCGGGAACTTCAGGAACCGCGTCCGGCAGGGCAAGACTGCATACCCTGGCTTGGCGAAACAGCCATGAAAGAGCGCATGCTTCGCCTCTGTTCACAAGGCAAAATCGCCATCAACCTCCGTGGCCTTGAATATCTCCAGACCCGTCCCGGTGAAGACGATGAAACCTCATGGAAACGCCTTCGTCCGAAACTCTCTTATACCGGTCGTCAACTCGACGAAGTGTACCTCATGTTGCCATCAGCAGTGCCCTCCACATCCGGCACAGATCAGGCGCAATCTACTTCATCAAAAGACGGAACTCTTTTTGGTGATGATACTCAACCACAAAACCCGCCTAACACCATTAACGACCAGGAGAATGGCCGCATAGGGCAACAACCATCTCCTATCTTTGGTATCGGCGCTTCATCTGGTGCATCCAGACCGCGTATTCCATTAAGCAATCCGCCGACCTCATCGCTCAACCTTATTGGAAAGCTCGAAAGTTGGGGCATCGGTCCGGCCACACAGGTAGCCGAAGTCGCCATTAAAATCTCGGCAGCCACCGGTGCGCAGCTCAAAGAACTCCTTAAGAAACTCCCGGACGGTATGACCTTCGAACTCCAGCTTGAAAAGGAGGAGAATTGATGGCAATCAATGCCGACATCCTGCATACCCTCACCAAAGGCTCTCCTGAAGAGGCATGGCACGTTATCATAACGAACACACTCGAAATTGCCAGCAGGTCACTTGATGCCGTTCAGTTGCCCGGTGAAATTATAAACCGTGACCGTGAAATAGGCGCATTCGACCACTTCCTTGCCACGAGCGGATGGGAGCTGTGGCAGACTTTCAGTAATGTCGTTGAAAAAACCTCGGATCGGCTTGTGCATTGGTGGAAAGAACCCTACCATGCCAAAGCGCTGCTGATCCTCGATGGCCTTTCGCTTCGTGAATTGCCCTGGCTTCTTCAGGGAGCAAAAGAACACGGTTTCACCCTGCATCAGGTTGCAGCGACCTCCTCTGAGCTACCCGGCAAGACCAACGAATTTGCACGTGCGCTTGGTTTCAATTCCCGCAGTCAGTTGCAAAACAACGGTGGCGGATTCTCTCATAAACTCCAGCCAGCCAGCACCGAATGTGTCGGCATGCCATGGAAAGACTGCCAGTCGCTTATTGATGGCGCACTGAACTGGATTTTCTGGCACCAATGGCCCGACAGCAAAGTCCATGAGTGCGCCGGGGCGGGCCGTGGCCTTGAAATCCTCGCCAACGATGCCCAGGAGCAACTGACCGATAAAGAGTTCTGGTGCTTTGTCGAACGCCTTGCAACAGGTCGAAGGCTTGTTATCACCTCCGATCACGGCTATGCTGCCACCGGCCATTTCTCCGACGCCGACGGTGACGTAGCGCAATTTCTCAAGCAAACCTTCGCCAGTGGGCGGAGTTCTGCTGGTGCAAATGACGGCGGACCATTTATTCCGCCCGTAGCAGTCAGCATCAACAGCATGCACGGCCAACACCTGCTCGCCCTTGGCCGCAGAAAATGGCGAAGCCAGGGAGAATACCCAACCCTTGCTCATGGTGGACTATCACTGCTTGAGGTGCTTTCGCCCTGGATAGAAATTTCAAAAATCTGACACAACATAGATGAACAGAATTCCAAAGCGACTCAAACAAGAACCCCTCATAGAGGCTATCTGGCAGGTACAGTTCGAACCCACGGGTGATATGCAAATAGGCGATTTATTGCCCGGCATGCTCTATACGGCCTTGAGGAACGACCATCCGCAATTGCAGCTCCATCGTCTGCCCGCAGCCGACATTCCTCCTCAGATAGCTCAAATTGACCCCAACCTTCGCCACGTGGCAAAATACCGGATGGAAGAAACCGGCTTGCCATTTCTCTTCCAGGTCGGCGATCGTACCGTAACACTCAACTGCCGAAGGCCATACGCTGGCTGGGACGCATTCAAGGCAAAAACCATTGCCCTTATAGATATTCTCGACCAGAGCGGTCTGATTCCTGTGCCCCAGCGCCACTCTTTACGCTATATCGACCTGCTCGAAATGGAACCGGCACCCAACCTCTCGGCACTACAGCTTAGCATTGGCCTCGGAACTCTCGACACGCAGTCAAAACCCCTGCAGATTCGGCTTGAACTGCGCGCTGAAAACTGCATGCATATTGTGCAAATCGCAACACCTACCGAAGCCGCTTTACCGGAAGGCATAAGGATCGGGAGTGTCATCGACATAGAAACCCTTCCTGTCCCGGAAGCAACATCATGGCAGGGCATTCGCAATCAACTCGATCAACTGCATACCTCTTCCAAACAGCTTTTCTTTGAGCAGATCCTCACAACCCAGGCCATTGAACGCCTCGAACCGGAGTATTGAAATGCTGGCATCAACCATAGACATCAATAGCATACCCTTCTCTTGGCATTCGGCTGTGCTGCAGATCCAGCAGAAAGCGAAAACATACCTCGTTCCGGTCTCCGGTTTTCTCGACCGTACGACCTATATGGCTGGGAACGCTACCACGATGCAGCAATACCACCCGGTACGAAACAGCATAGACGCATTAGGCTGGTCAGCGGCCGATGCACTGGAAACCTACTTCCGCTTGCGAAGCTTTGCCGAAGACTGGGACTCTCCCGACATGGAGGGCTATGATGAGCTATAACCGAGGCGAAGTCATACTGGTCCGGTTTCCCAACACCGATCTCAAAACATACAAAAAACGTCCAGCCCTCGTTGTGCAGGGAGATGGCCTGAACACCGGCCTGCCGCAAAAGATCGTCGCCATGATAAGCTCAAACCTTAAACGAACAGGTCCGACCAGAGTAATGGTCAGTAAGAACGACCCTGCAGGCCGGGCAATGGGCCTCATCTCCGATTCCGTCGTGGTAACGGATAACCTCGCAACTGTTCTTGAGCGAGAAATAGATAAGAGAATAGGCTACTGTCCGAACATGACCACGGTCGAGAGTGCACTTAAAATCACCTTGGGAGTGTCGTGATGGTAACAAAAAAAGAGTGGCTGGCCCGTAGTCGCCAGACTTGATGGTTCCCTTAACCTGTTGACTCCTGAGGATGCCGAGTTTTGGCTTGGTGATGCGGTTAAATCTGCTATCCTCTCTTTTCAGGACGAGTACGGAAGCGAAGGAGCGCTCATCTTCTGGCTGCCTTTGGGTCGCAATCGTATCGAGGTGCATATTCCCACCGATGAGGTCAAGTGGCTCTGTGAAGCACCCTATCGGGAAAGCAAGCTTGATTTTGGACGTATTCTCTGGGGTCAGGCGAACGAGTACCCGCAGGAAATTATCCTGAAAGAGCGTGATAAATCCGCTGGATTGTTTCACTCGCGAATAACCTGAGGCGGCATTATGGAATCGGAGCTGCAATTTCTGCCCGGTGAACGGATAGTCCATAGTGAATTCGGTCAGGGAGTAATCCTTGAACCGGTTCGGGACGGTTACCTGCGCGCCTTCTTCGGTATCGGTGAGCGCCGTGTTCCTGTTGGTTCAATACGTCAGGAACTCTCGCGTCTTGAGCGCATCCTCCGTTCGGTCGGTAGTGGCGCTGATCGAGCCCGTAAAGCATGGCTCTCCTATGAAGCCCATGCTTTGCCAATCATGGAAAGCGCTTCAGCCCTCACCTCCGCCCGGATTGACCTGCTGCCTCATCAGGTAGTGCTCACACATCGAATTGCAACCGCATCGCCACGACGTTACCTGATCGCCGACGAAGTGGGTTTAGGAAAAACCATCGAAACCGCGCTCATTCTCCGCGAACTGGCCAGTCGGGGTGAACTCCATCGCGCGCTCATGGTTGTTCCCGCAGGCCTGGTCAACAACTGGCACCGGGAACTGAACGAGGTATTCAATCTGGGTTTCGAAGTATTCGGCTCCGAAGGTGATATTACCGATCGTAAGACAAACGCCTTTGCAAAACATGACCGACTCATCGCCAGCGTTGACACTCTCAAGCGTCCGGCACGTATCCGGCGCCTTCTCGACGCCCCACGTTGGGATCTTGTCGTTTTCGACGAAGCGCATCACCTGTCGGCATCCCGCAACGGTGGAAAGGTCAGAAAAACCGAGAACTATAAGCTCGCAGAAGCTCTCAAAGATCACTCACGGGATCTCTTGCTGCTCTCAGCCACTCCGCACCAGGGCAATCACTTCCAGTTCTGGATGCTGGTACAACTGATGAATCCGACACTCTTCGCCAACCCTGAAGATATGCTCGGCAATCGCCATCGCCTCAACACGGTCATGTTCCGCCGCTCTAAAGCCGATGCCTGCCAGCCGGATGGCTCATCACTCTTCGCTCGTCGCTGTGTGCATACCGAATCGTTCCTGATGAATCTCGACGAACGCCGCTTCTATGAAAAGCTGCGCGAATACCTTCAGGACGGTTTTAACCTCGCCCAGCGCCAGGGTAATCAGGGTCGCGCACTTGGATTTCTCATGGCGATCTTTCAGAAAATTGCTGCATCCAGCTTTGCTGCAGTACGCCGTACTCTCAAACGGCGCCTCTTGATGTTGACACTGCACGAAGCCCACCTTCGGGATCGGGAACTCGACATCGAGGGGAGAGAACGACTCATCAATGAAGCAAGGGAACTCATCCATGAAGAATTCGCTCTGTCGCATGACAGCATGGGGCGCAGTGAAGTAGACCGGGTGCCTGCCGATCTCAAATACCGCTTGCTCAAAAAGCTCGACAAGGACGCTCTCGAAATGGCCGCTGATCCCTATGGCAGCGAATATGCATCGACGCATGCTGAAGAGGCCGCTGCCGCTGCCGTAAACCTGCATTTACCGGAAGAACACCAGCGCATTGTCGAGCTTCTCGGCGCTTTTCCGCAACAGCGCGAAACCAAGGCACAAAAACTCCTTGATGGTATTGGAACACTATGGCGGCAGAACCCCGACGAAAAGATCGTCGTTTTCGCCACCTATCTCGGTTCCATCGACCTGATTGCCCGTGAGATCAACCAGACCTTTCCCGGCCAGGGGGTAGTCATACTGCGTGGCGGAGACCACGGAGCCAAAGTTGCCGCCGAACGGCGTTTCCGTCAAAAGGACGGTCCCCGTGTCCTCGTATGCACTGCGGCAGGCAGAGAAGGCATCAACCTCCAGTTCTCCCGTATTCTTTTCAACTTCGACCTGCCCTGGAACCCTATGGACGTGGAACAGCGCATCGGACGCATCCATCGTTACGGTCAGAACTACACCGCCCAAGTGTACAACCTTGTACTTTCCGATACCATCGAAGGCCGGATATTCCTCATGCTCGATGAAAAACTCACCGAGATAGCCCGTACAGTCGGCAAAGTTGACGATCAGGGTAACGTCGCCGAAGACCTTCGGACTCAAATTCTTGGTCAACTCTCCGAACGCCTCAATTACGACCGCCTCTATCAGGAAGCGCTGTCCGACCCTGAACTCAAACGAACACAGATCGAACTCGAAGCCGCCATGTCGAACTCCCGGGAAGCCCGGCAGGTCGTATTCAACCTCTTTCAGGATCTCGATGGATTCAGCCTTGACGACTACAAACCATTCTCCGATGTCTCCTCAAGTCTTGACCGAATCGTTCGCTTTCTCTCCGCCGCCCTTCTCGAACGCCAGCAAAAACTCGTCAGAATCGATGAACAGACATACGACCTCATCGCAGAAGATGGTAACCGACAGGTTCGATTTACCCTGAACCGTAATGCCGCCACCGCTCAGGACAAACTCGAACTCCTTGGACTCGATCACCCCATTATCCAATCGGAACTAACCAGATGGCGAAGCCTGCCACCTGAAGCCATTGGTATAGCAGTTACTGCTGATCTCGACGCCCCGGCTCTCCTTTCGATCTGGATCGTTGAAACCACCACAGGTAATGGTGACCGCCGTATCGTCATTCAACCTATAGCCATTACACTGGACGGTATAAGGGTTCCCGCCATTGAACGTCAAGGCGATCACTACATGCAGGCCACTCCAGCACGGCCTTGGCTTTTGCCTGAACAACGCCTTGAAATTTTCTCCCATCAAGTCGAACCAACCCTTCAACGAGAGCTTAAACACAAAGGCACCACCAACGGCGACAGCAGCTATTCTGCCGAATTGATTGCCTATGTTGAAATAAGCACCGGAAAAATTCATGGTTGATAACGGCTAAAATATAAAGGCAAAGCGGTTTATGCCTGGGCATATCGGCATCAGGTAAAGCTGGTATTCAAGAGACTGAGTAATCCTGCCATAGCCATACAAGGTTGGGGCGGTAAAAGAAATGATATAACCGTTAAGATGAAATGGGACAAGTAAAGAAAATGTGGGAAGAAGCCATGGAGCGCGGCTATTATGTTGATGAGGAAATTGTTGTATGTCCTCATTGTTTCGAAGAAGAATCGCTACAGGATTTCATCAGAAGCCGAGGTGGAAAGTCCCCCTGTACATATTGTGGAGCCGTTGACGAAGGTACCTGTATGCTTGATGAGTTGAACTTGCTACATTTTCATGGATAGGATAAAAGTCAGACCTTACTGGAAAAGGAGGTATGAAAAAATGGGAGAAAATCAAACCCGTCGCAAGTTCAGCAAGCAGTTCAAATTGATGAAGTAGAACTGTCGCTACGAAGCAACAAAATGGTTATCGAAATAGCTGGGGTTCTTGGAATCCATGCTGAACTATTCTATCCTTGGAAAAAAGAGTTTCAGGCAAAGCAAACCGCATCCGTTCCCTGTAACGGTCATTCGCTTCGCTTTCATTTTTTTATATTGTCTTAATAGCAACAGGAAATACTTGTCATCGTCGTTTAACACAAATTGTTCTGGAAATTCCCATGCAAAACCGAAAAGTTAACTGGGATGATGTTCACGTCTCAAATTATGAGTCAGCAGCATTCTGGGACGTGAAATGGATATCGAAGGCACGTGACCTGTACGAGTGTGCAAAAAAACTTGAACCCGAAGTAGTTCGTATATGGGAAAACCGGCGAGCAGTGTCAAGTAATGAAAGTGTAAAACTTCAGGCTGACCACTATCAGGGGGTCTATTTCATGCTACTTTCATATGCTTTGGAAAACCTTTTAAAGGCGTCACTGGTCGCCAAGAATGGCGAGTCAGTATAAGGAAAAAAAGAAATTCCCAGAAGATCTCAAATGTCACGATCTTGTCAAGCTTGCTAATCGCATCAATCTGAAACTTGAGGCTGGAGAGGAAGATCTTTTTCGACGTCTTACACGCAGTGCTATTTGGCACGGGCGATATCCTGCGCCGCTGAAATACTCTGATATGAGCGGTGTCGACGCATTTCTTGACGGTAGTAAACATTCGGTAAGTTGGTATGGCGAAAGCGACATAGAACGTTTGAATGCGCTCATATCAGGTCTTCCCGCACGATTAGCTCTTGATGTGCAGTATTGGGAAAGATGCTGATTATAGCTTTGGTTTACCTGTTTAACCATTCTATTACCCAATAACCACCACCTCATTCCTCGGCCCGTCATCCGCCGGAGGCACCTCACGCTTACCCCACCGCTCAGGATGCTTCCGCTCCAGAAACCATGCCGTCGCAAACCAGCTCTTCGCCGAAGCCGTCTCAATATTACTTCAGGTGAAACACCTCCGCCTTAGCCTCAGCCTGCTCAACCGCCAGGTACAAATCCCGATACACCCCCGACTGCTCCCGCTCACCCCGCTTCAGCCAATTCAAAAGCACCTTTCGGTCAATCCCCGCAAGCTTGCACGCCACCTCCCGATAATGCTCCTCAACAAGGCACCTCCCTGGTGCGCAGGCCAACAGACGTTTGCCTGCACTGCAACGGAAGTTCATGCGAGAACAATCACAGGAAAACGTACATTTCCGATACAACAATTTCCATGAGCAAAGAACCGATAATCAACAACAGGTGCTATGCCGACAATAGCCATGTTCTATGGAATGATAATCCGAATGTATTGCTCACCCGGTGAACATAATCCCCCCATATCCATGCTTACTATCAAGAATTCAAGGCGATTATTGACATGAATAATTGTGAATTGTCGGAGGGAAGACTCCCATCGAAGCAAATGAAGCTTGCTTTGGCATGGGCCGAAATTCATAAAGAAGAACTTTTGGCCGATTGGGAACTGGCTTCGAATGGGGAGCTTCCGTTTCCCATCAATCAATTACAATAAGGAGATCGTCATGTACCCTTCAGTGGTAAGTGTTAACCCATTAAACGATTATAAGTTATTACTTGTGTTTGAACCCCGTGAAAAAAGAATTTTTGATGTAACTCCCTACCTCAATACTGGTAAATTTGCAGAACTGAGAAACCCCTCGGTATTTCATACGGTAAAGGTCAAGTTCGACACGATAGAATGGTCAAACCAGTTAGATATCGATCCAGAGTTTTTGTATGAAAAAAGTGTAAAATTCGAAGCCTGACCACTTTGCAGCAACCCGCTACGGCTTCAGAACCTGCAATGCGCCCTGCCGGAGTACCGGCAAAAGATGGCGAAACCGTTCATAATGCTTTTTTCGATCGATCATACAAGGAGAGCTAAACCATGAAAGTGAAATATTTTGAAGATACTGATACCGCTTATGTTGAATTACTTGATAAACCGGTGTTTGAAACTCGCGAGATTAGTGAAAACATCTTGATTGATGTTGATGAGAAGGGAAATCTTGTCAGTATGACTATTGAGCATGCCAAAGAAAATGCTGGTTTATGGGAATTTTCTTATCAGGAAATCCCTCATCGGGAAACAGCGTAAACCTGTTTTGTATCGACAACCCGCTTAAGAAATAATCAGGCACGATATTCATTTCAGCTTTAAGCCTCTGAATTTCTACGATATACAGAATTTGAGGCATTTGCAAAAAGGGATTTGGGTATATCCCTGTAGACTACCTGAGAAGCAGGAAACAAAAAAGCCCATACAGACAATTGTCCATACGGGCCATTTGTGGAGATGGCGGGAGTCGAACCCGCGTCCAAAACATTGCTCAATAAAGCTGCCACACTCATCTCAGGTGTTCAGTGTTTCATGAACCGGTGCTACACCTGTAAAGTTCGGTTCACTATCCCTCTTTGTTTCACCCGCCTGCCTTTCCGGGCAAAAGCAGTCGGAGCTTACTTGCGCGAACCGAAGCTCAAGCGCGGGTTATGCCATCCGGTGGCTTCAGAGTAAGCGCCTCCCCCATCGGACGATGGCTGATTAATTAACTTGTGCTAATCAGGCAGCCATTGCATACGAATAATCGTCTGCATGTAATGTTTGCATAGACTTCTTTAACGAGTCCATCCATGCTGAAACTCGGAGTGCAACTCCATCTTACACCTGCCCTGTCGAAAGCCTGTCATCCCCAGTGTATCAAAGAACGGTTCCGAATAAACGGAGTACTATATATGCTTTTCCAGGCAATAGAACAACAACTAATCCCCTCCATTAATTCCTGTCAGGGAAAAGAGGGGGTTCCGTTTGCTCAGTTCAAGCCGGGCAGTTCGGGAGAGTTTGCGACAATCTGGTACTCTCCTCCCTTCGAACGCACGGTACGACCCCACATCCTTTCATAGGCATCGCTGAAGATGATATCCTTCGAGGCTTCGGCAGTGTACCAGGCCCCCTCTTCAAACTCTGCCTCAAGCTGCCCTGCACTCCAACCTGCATAGCCAAGAAAAAAACGGATCTCGGAGGGCATCATCACTCCGGTATTGAGAAGATAACTCAGTTCATTTTTGTCACCTCCCCAAAAGATTCCGGGAAGTATCTCAAGTGAACCATCAATGAGATCGCCTCTTGAATGAAGAAAATGAACGGTATCCACCTCAACAGGCCCGCCCATATGTAACCGTTCTTCTACCTCTTCAAAGCCGGAAACTGCCTCACAAACCTTGAATTCCATTGGACGATTCAATATAAATGCCAACGAACCGCGTTCATTATGCTCACACACAACCAGAACAGTCCGCTTGAAACTCGATTCAAGCATATTGGCCGAAGCAAGCAGTAGTTTTCCGGCTTTAAGCTTGTCAAATTCGTTTACCATGTTTCTCTCTCAGGTTTTTTGCTGCAAATAGTTGAGCAACTCTTCGGCATGTTGAGCCGGTGTAACTTTCGGCCACACATGTTCGATGATTCCTTCCTCATTGATAAGATAGGTCACCCTCGCGGTACCCATATACTCGCGCCCCATGAATTTTTTCAGCCCCCACACACCATACGCTTCAACAATCCTCTTGTCAGGGTCGGAAACAAGCCGGAAAGGGAGTTGATACTTTTCCGAAAACTTTTTATGCTTGCCCTCATCATCAATACTGACACCGAGTACTTCCACCCCCGCGCTGTTAAATTTAGGGAAATTATCACGAAAAGCACAAGCCTCTTTGGTACATCCGGGTGTATCATCTTTCGGATAAAAATAGAGCACAACCTTACGGCCACGGTACTCTTCGAGCGTCACTATCTTTCCATCCTGATCTTTTGCCGCTATGGCCGGGGCAGGAATACCCTCCTGAAGTATTGACATTGGCATGAATGAAGCTTATTCTGTTGATAGAGTTGTTCTCTTGTGTCAATCAATCGTTACAGCAAAAAGTTTCTTTCCTGAACCATGAAGTCATATTCATTCTGTCCTATTTGCGCAACAACCCTTGAACGGGCCATGATTGATGGCCGTGACAGGATGTTTTGCCCATCCTGCTCCTGGGTGCACTATATTAACCCTCTTCCTGTAGCTGTCGCCTATACTGTCAATAGCAACAACGAACTCCTTGTCATCCGCAGGGCTCATGAACCTGCGCTCAATGAGTGGGCTCTTCCAGGAGGATTTCTTGAAGCGGGTGAAGAGCCGCACGAGGCCTGTTTACGTGAGTTGATGGAGGAAACCTCTCTGAAGGGAAAAATTGATCGTATGATAGGCATCTATCAGAGGGAGGTTGAACTCTACGGTTCACTGCTTGTTGTCGCCTATCGGGTCATTGTTGCCGACGATGCCATAACCATCAACCATGAGCTGTTTGAAGCTGGCTTCTATCCCCACCATCTCATTCCTGAAGTACGGATTCCCCTGCACCGCCAGATTATCACCGATGCAGCGCTGCACGATTCCGTTCCTCGAAGCTCTTGATTCACACTTTGGGATGCGGTGAAACATGCAGGGTATCGTAGACTTTATTTGTCAATCCTTTTATGGAAAATGGCTTCAGAATGAGATTCATAACCTCGTCAACTCCTCCCTGACTGGCGATAATATCGGCAGTATATCCCGACATAAAAAGCACTTTGATGTTGGGGAAAATAGAGCAAATTTTTCCGGAAAGATCACGGCCATTCATTTCAGGCATAATAATGTCTGTTAGCAGAAGATTAATCTCTCCCTTGTACTCTTGGGCAATCTGGATGGCTTGCGCAGGAGTACCTGCAGTCAGGACGTGGTAACCCTGATTTTGCAGAATCATTTTACTCAATTTCAGAATCTCATTTTCGTCGTCAACGATGAGGATGGTTTCCTCACCAGGCTTGACCTTTTCTGCTGGCAGTTCTCTCTTGGACGAAAAAGCCTCACCGATATATCCCGGGAAATAGACACTGAATTCCGTTCCTTTACCCGGTTCACTGGAGAACCTGATGAAGCCATTATTCTGTTTCACAAGACCATAAACCGTCGACAACCCTAAACCAGTACCTTTCCCGGACTCTTTTGTTGTAAAAAATGGCTCGAAAATATATCCGGCATCTTTTTCTTCTATACCCCTGCCATTATCGCTCACGGAGAGAAGAACATATGCACCTGAAGAGCCAACTTCCCCATCGACAGCATAGGGTTCATGAAGCAGAACATTTTTTGTTTCAATAACGATTTTTCCGACTTCCGTTATGGCATCACGGGCGTTAACGCAAAGATTGATGAGAATCTGGTCAATGTGGGAGGAGTCCATGTTTACAGGATAGAGGAGTTTTTCTGGCCTCCAAACCAGAGTAATATCTTCACCAATGAGCCGTCTGAGCATGTTGAGCATACCCTCAATAACAACATTAAGGTCAAGAACCTTCGGAATCAGGGGTTGCTTTCGGGCAAACGCAAGTAATTGATGGGTAAGGTCGGCAGATTTTTCTGCTGCATTGAAAATTTCCTGAAGACTTTCCCTGAGTGATTCATTGAGCTGATTATCAAGCAGGGCCATTTCTGCATGACCAAGAATCACACAAAGCATATTGTTGAAATCATGAGCGATACCACCAGCCAGCCTTCCGACAAGCTCCATTTTCTGCGCCTTGACCAGCTCGTTTTGAATTCTGCTTTCCGATAATTCAGCCTTCTTTCGGGCAATAATGTCCCAGGCAATACCCGCCATGGAGGATAAAAGCTTCACATCTTCCTGATCGTAATCGACCGCTTTATTGCCAATACCAATAATGGCGGTGATTTTCTCACCACGCATGATAGGAACAACCAACTCACGCTCAACGGCAACATGACCTTGCGGCATCCCTTTACGGTTTGGGAGTGCGTTGTAATTGTTATGGATCATCGCCCGGCGTTCACGAATAGCGTCAGCCCAGACCCCGGCATCCTTCAGTGGATAATGGCGGCGAAAACCATCTTCTACCCGGCATAACTTCTTTTCGGTATTGGTTGACCATGCCTGCAATGAAATGCTGATCTGGTCTGGTTCGATAAAATGAATAAAGCCAATGGTACTTCCTGTCAGCCTCTCCGCTTCGTCAAGCGTTTCGCGAAGCACCTCTTCAATGGAATAGGAGTCAGCGAGCAAAAGCAGGTGCAGGCGAAATGCAATAACCGCTTCATTACGCTTTCGCTCCGTGATGTCATGAATCAGGCCAATAATGCCAAAAGAGCCGTTGTCATAGTAATAGTGCAGATGTGCTTCCCCACAGAACACTGCTCCGTTTTTTTTCTGGTATTTGAATTCAAGAATCTGGAGCGTCAACTGATTCAACAAGGCATCGTTGAAAATGGCAAGTGCCCGAGAAATCTCATCTTCTACAAGATATTCAGTAAATGAATGACCAATAACCTCTTGAGAGGTATAACCGAAGATTTTTTCAATTGCTGATGATGCGTAGGTTAGATGGCCAAAATTGTCGGTGACAAAAACCACCTCTGCCATTTGTTCAGTAATGGAGCGAAACTTTTTTTCACTCTCAAGCAAGGCGTTTTCCGTCTGCTTGCGTTCAGTGATGACATCAAAGACGGTAACGAAGTGACCAGATTTTGTACTGTATACCGAAATATCAAGCCACGTTTTCAGGGATTCCAGATAAAATTCAAACCGTTCTGTTATACCGGTTTTTGCTACCCGCCCGAAGATCTTCAAAAGCTCGGGATTGATGTCATGAATACCGGGAATCACCTCTGAAATCCTCTTGCCCTCAACATTTTTCAGACCGGTCACTTTTTCGAAGCGCACATTAACCTGTTCATAGATAATATCTACAGGACGTTCCTCTTCAAAAATCATCCGGCAATAGGCAATCGCATTAAGGGTGTTGCTAAAGAGAGAGCGATAACGCTCATTGCTTTGTTGTAATGCCTCCTCTTTTTCTGCCCTTTCGATAATGTCTGCGGTCTGACTGGCAAGCAGATGCAGCAGTTTCAGAACCCTCTCTTCAGGGTGATAGACGACAGGAAAATAGGTGGAGAGTATGCCAAGCAGCTCGCCACTACGGTTCACCATTGGCGTTAATTGCAGTGACCGTACTCCGTCAGCCAGATGCGCTTCAACCTCTTTTTTGCCCCAGATGAGCGTACTTTGCGTTATATCCGCCACCATAATCTGCTCTTTTCTTCGCATGACCCTGTCGCATACACAGGGCCCGACTGCAGAATCATGGCAGCATTCCTGAAAGGGATCGGTAAAACCTTTCTGGGCAGCGATTTTCAGGTGGCCTGATTTTGCATCGACAAGACGCACAGAACCCATGTCTGAGCCTGTAATGGCACATGCCGCATCAATGACTTTATCAAAAATCCCCTCTACATTACCCTTGCGAACAAAAAGTGTGGAAATTTCATGAAGTTTTGACATCGCTTCAAGATCTTTATCCAGAACAGTTTGCGCTGCTATCAGACTCTCTTCCGTACGCTTGAGTTCCGTGATATCCTGTGAATAGACAACCAGCCGATCGACCTCTCCGACTGAGCCAAAAAGAGGACAGATATGGTGCATCTTTCTGCCCTGAAGCAGACGATCCCCCTCCAACTCTCCCTCGAAAGAGAGGCGTTTGCCAGTACGCAACACCTCCTCAACCTTTTTCCTTCGATGAAGCGCTACATCAGGAGAGAGCAGATCGTAAACGTTTGTTCCGGGACACTCTGAAAGGCTTTTACCAAAGCGTGCCGCGAAAGATTCATTGGCCTCAAGCACTATGCCCTGACAATCCATGATGAACATGGATTCAGGAATTGCATTAAACAGAAAGCGAAGGGTCTGCTCAGTTGAGTGCCGTTCTAAATCTGCCTCGTCGTATTTTGGAAGATCCATTGTAATGAATACCGATCAAGCCTTTTTAAATCAAAGGAAGCCTCTGTGACTCCCAACTTTCCAGCAAGCTGCCTCGTGGCCTGCTTCATAAACAACCAGCTCAGGCTGTTCCTGACGACAATGAGCATCAGCCTCAGGGCATCTGCCTGCGAACCGGCACCCTTCAGGCAGGTTTACTGCGCTCGGCACATTGCCTTCAATGACATGAAGGCGCTCTTTTGAAGAGCCAAGACGGGGAATAGAGTGCAGCAACCCTCTGGTATAGGGGTGGAGTGGATTATTAAAGAGCTGCTGAACCGAACCGGTCTCAACCACTCTTGATGCATACATGACAAGCACCTCTTCACATAACTCTGCCACAACCCCGAAGTCGTGGGTAATGAGCATCACGCTCATCGCGTTATCGGACTGCAGTTTACCGATAAGGTCAAGAATCTGTGCCTGAACGGTGACATCAAGCGCCGTAGTCGGTTCATCAGCAATGAGCAGCTCGGGATTGCAGGAGAGCGCCATGGCAATCATCACCCGCTGACGCATACCACCTGAAAGTTCGTGCGGATAAGATGAAAAGCGCTCCGCAGGGTTCGGAATTCCGACCAGATGGAGCAGCTCGACGGAGCGTTTTTTTGCTTCTGCATGATTGAGGTCACGATGAATAAGAATCTGCTCCATTATCTGGCTGCCGCAGGTAAAGACCGGATTGAGCGAACTCATCGGTTCCTGGAAGATCATGGCAATCTCATTGCCTCTCAGGCGGCGCATCTCCTCTTCCGACAGCTTCAGAAGATCTCTTCCCTTCCAGAAAATCTCTCCTCCAGCAAAATATCCGGGCGGCATGGGCACAAGACGCATCAGAGAGAGCGCCGTCACCGACTTTCCGCAACCGGATTCCCCGACAATTCCCAGCGTACGGTTCCTCCCAAGAGAAAAACTCACACCATCAACAGCTTTTGCAATGCCATTATCGGTTGAGTAGTAGGTCTTGAGATTTTTCAGTTCAAGAATTTTTTCCATATATAACAATCATTCCCGCACTCGCTGGTTTAAAGATTCCCTTTGCCGGAGTCAAGCATGAAAATATGGTTTGTCCGCTACATATGAAAACGTTATCAGGAATAGAGCCACAAAGCGCTGCCGTCACAAAAAAAAATCCAGGTTTCCTCATCGATACCATCAGGCAATCGAAACCGTTCATTTTGCTGAAAGAGGCTCTGCGTAGCGCTCTGCCTGATAAAACAGGATCTTATGACCCGGCTGATGTGGCCGGCCTGCAGGGCTCACTCTCTTCAATCATGGCTGCAACCCTGTTTACTGACCTCCCCTCCCCACTCATGCTGCTTTGCGGCCAGAACAGCTTCGAGCGCTATGAAAACGATTTTGCGGCGCTTCTTCCCAAAGAGTGCATCTGCAATACATCGGATGAACTCTCTCTCTCTATCGGAGCGCTATCTACCGGAAAAAAATCGCTTATCCTCTCTTTTTTCGACGATCTTGACGTCGCTCTCTGCCAGCCAGGCGAAGCAGAAAACCGGATTTTCCGTCTGAAAACAGAGTTCGATGCGGGATATGAACCCCTGAAACGCTTTTTGACGGCAAACAGCTTTGAACAAAGAGAGTTTGTTGAAGATGAAGGCGAGTTCTCTGTGCGGGGCTCAATCATCGATGTCTTCCCTTTTGGAGCAGGTGAACCCCTGCGCATAGAATTTTTCGGCGATACCATCACCTCACTGCGAGTATTCGATATCAACAGTCAGCTCTCAGGAAAAACTTTGCTGGCAGCCGATCTCACGGCCAGCTTTACCGATGCCCTGAACAGCGCCCCGGAGAGCGAAACAACCATTCTTGACTATCTTGATCCGGCAACCCTCATCATCATTGATGATTCAACCGAGTTTGCATTGCGGGATAACCATGAGAGCCTCACCAGGGCGCTTTCACGCTTCCGCACTGTCAGAATCAGCCCACCCTCGCCTTCTGCAATAGATTTCTGTTCCGGCCCCCAGAAAAAACTGAACGCCAATTTCCGTTCGCTTGCCGCCCAGCTCCAGCAGGAAACTGCAGAACACAAAAAGCCGCTTTTTGCAACCAGTTCACGCCGCGAGATCGCTGAATTGACAGATTTTCTTGCAGAGGAAATTTCAAGTTCAAAAAAAACCGGGCAACTTGAAGCGAGCTGGATTCCGGTCAATTTGCATACCGGATTTACCTTTGGCGATCTTGATCTCTATACCGAATCCGATATCTTCGGCAAGCTGCACGCCCATAAAGCACACCGGAAACGGAAAATCCGGGGAATTTCACTCAAAGATCTCCAGAAGCTTAAAGTTGGCGATTATGTTGTCCATGAGGATTACGGTATCGGAATTTTCCGCTCCCTTGAAACCATAACGGCAGGGAATTCCGAACAAGAGTGTGTGCTTGTTGAATATGCCGGAGGAGACAAGCTTTTTGTCAATATCCAGAATATCCGGCTGCTCTCGAAATATACCGCATCCGAAAGCTCTCTTCCTGCCCTCTCAAAACTTGGCAGTTCAAAATGGGCGGCAAAAAAGGATAAAGTTCGCAAGCAGCTCCGCGATATTGCCATCAATCTGATCAAGGTCTATGCACAGCGAAAAATGCAGATCGGATTTGGTTTCGCTCCCGACTCTATCTACATGCGGGAGTTCGAAGCCTCATTTATTTTTGACGAAACGCCCGATCAGCTCAAGGCGATTCATGACGTCAAAAAAGATATGCAGGAACCCCATCCGATGGATCGGCTGATCTGCGGTGACGCCGGATTCGGAAAAACCGAGATTGCCATGAGGGCCGCATTCAAGGCAGTAGAATCGGGCAAGCAGGTTGCCGTACTGACCCCAACAACCATTCTTTCTCACCAGCACGCAGAATCCTTTACCAGAAGATTTGAAAATTTCCCGATTTCAATAGCCGTGCTCAGCCGTTTTGTGCCACGCAAGGAGCAGCAGAAGGTTATTAAAAGAATAGCAGAGGGAACCATTGATATTGTAATCGGCACCCACCGGCTGGTCTCAAAGGATGTGCTCTTCAAGGATCTCGGACTCCTCGTCATTGATGAAGAGCAGCACTTTGGCGTAGAGGTAAAAGAGAAGCTGCGTGAACAGTTCCCCGGAGTCGATACGCTGACCATGTCGGCCACACCTATTCCGCGAACCCTGCAGTTTTCCATGCTTGGCGCCAGGGATCTCTCCATTGTCTCGACCCCTCCAAAAAACCGCCAGCCCGTTGAAACCCTCATTACCGACTATGATCCGGCACTCATTCAATCGGCTATCCGCCGGGAAATAAAGCGGGAGGGGCAGGTCTTTTTTCTGCATAACCGCATTGCATCGCTTGACGATATTCTCCAGACACTCCGCGATCTTGTTCCCTCGGCCCGGATTGTTTTCGCTCATGGCCAACTGCCCCCGAGAGAGCTTGAAAAGATCATGATGGATTTCATGCAAAAAGAGGTGGACGTGCTCATCTCTACCACCATCATTGGCTCCGGGCTCGACATCTCCAATGCCAATACCATCATCATCAACCGCGCCGACATGTTTGGACTCTCTGATCTCTACCAGTTGCGCGGAAGAGTTGGAAGAAGTGAACGAAAGGCTTACTGCTACCTTATCGCACCACCGCTGAATACCCTGAAAAAAGAGGCCGTTCAGCGTCTTGCCGTTATTGAGAGCTTTACTGAACTGGGATCAGGTTTCAACATCGCCCTGCGCGACCTTGATATCCGGGGAGCGGGCAACCTGCTCGGAGCGGAGCAGTCGGGATACATCCATGAACTCGGCTTCGATCTCTACCAGAAAATGCTTGAAGAGACCGTTGCCGAACTCAAATCGACCGAGTTCAGCCACATGTTTTCAGCCGAAGGCGCCAAGGCCGCAAGAACCGCCAAAACGTGTGACCTGCTCTTCTTTTTTGATGCCCTCATTCCGGAATACTATCTCACCGCAACCCCGGAGCGCTTCGCCTTTTATGACAAAATTGCGAAAGCCTCAACAGAGCATAAGGTCGATACCCTCGAGGCAGAGCTCAAGGATCGCTTCGGCCCCCTCCCCGAAGAGGTCGGAAACCTGCTGCTGCTGACAAAACTCAAAATTACCGGATCGGCGCTCGGACTGGAAAAAATTGACCTCCAGCCACAAAGCGCCATCCTCTTTCTGCCCGATCAGAATAACGACCATCTTGCCAACAAGGCCTTCCTCCAATACCTCTTTGTATCAGTGCAGGAACCCTGGATGGAGGAGTATAAACCGGGATTCAAGATGGATAAAAAGATGAAGCTGGTGCTGCACCACCCTTCCGGCAGCGATACCTCACCGGCAGGACTGCTCCACCGCTACACCGAGCTGCTGAAAAAACTTGAGCTGGCTTCGAAGGAATTGACGGTATAGGCGAGTCGGTTTTTTCCTTACTTTTAAAGATTGAAGGAATCAAGAATATGTTCAAGGTGCTTTTCTGCCAGAATGGCTATTTTGCGCTCTTCACCGTAGGAATTCATACGTTTTTGCGCCCAAAGACTGTAACGTTTCTGCACATCATCTTTTGTTGGTGATGAGCTATTCAGGCGTTCCTCAAGGCTTAATCCTCTGGCGCCAAACAATCTTCTGAGTTCTTCAACCTCTTCACCAGAAAACGAGCTGCTTGAGAGCGCATCAATGAGTTCAAGAGCTTGAATATCCTCCTCAAATGACTGGAGCTCCCTCTCCAGCTCGCGGCTTAACGCAAATAACTCTTTGCGGGTTTGTTTAACCCTCAAAGCATCGTTGGAAACAGCCTCAAACGTTTTGGTGACATAGGCAACCGCAGGCAGAAGTGCCGCATCACCTCTTCCCCGCTCTTCAAGAAGTTTCAGAGTCCTCTTGCCCTCCTCAAGATCATCTTCCCGATCCTGCTCATAACGGCGCAACTGCTCCAGAGCAATCTGACAAGGCTCCCATATCCGTGTCAAAAGTGTTCCATTCTTGATCAGGCTTGCCTTTGCAAAGAACTGTTTTTCAAGCAGTGATTCAAGCTGCTTCATCCCACTGAGTTCCTCTGCATGACGCTTCACCTCATCCGTACTCCTGATCTCCCTGACACAGGCCAGACGGCATAAAAAGCGTATGATCGCCCAGGCAGTGCTTTTTGCATTGTCCTCGACCATACCAACCGCAATCAACCGACTCTTGATGCTATCCAGAACCGCTTTACGGCTCTCAAGCGAAATCCTGAACTGATCATCGCCCCTCGTTTCAAATACCGTCGCACTGGTCAACCGTTTCACCTCATTTCTTGTCATGCTGCCGCACTGAACAAAAAAGGCCCAATGCTCATCCTGCAACCACTCAAGGCAACGACTGAGCAGACCACTTGCAGCAATCACGGTTGAAACCTTGCCCGCAAGCTGATCCTGAATCCGGCGGATTTTTTCTTCAAGAAACTTAGCAGGGTCACTCTTCATATCATCCCAAGCCATCTCCCACATATGAACAACAGCCAAACTGTTGTAAGGGTTTGAACCTGAAAGACGGCTCTTTTCACCAAAAAGCTCAAGAATATCGGTATCATTTTGACGCGCCACAGGATTGATAACATAGACAACCGCATCCGCACTCTCGCCCTCCGTTCGAGTTGCTTTATCAAGCTGGTTACCACGATCCACCATCTCTTCACGCGAAACAATCGAGAAAGCGTTCCGTTCATGCATCGCTATGGTACTTCTCAACCCTGGTGTATCAACAACGTTTACCGTTTCAAGAAACTTCGTATCGGCAAAAAACTCAAGATAGCGGGTGCTGTCAATCGTTCGACCTTTTTGCGTAAAATGTGATATTACCTTCTTCAATGGATTATTGTCGGCCATACCCTTGCCAAGCCACTGCTCAACGTCAGAGAGCGGAAAATACTCTTCACTGTCATCGAACCATCGAACACGAAACTGTTTGTGCAGTTCCGGCTTGTTCGAATAACTGAACCGGTTGATGGTTGCCGTACACTCATTGACTGCCGTAGGAGCAATATCTTTGCCAATCATGGCATTGATCAGGGTTGACTTGCCGGCACGCATCTGCCCGACAATAGCCACCGAAAAACGCTTCTGCACCAGCGATGCCAAATCAAGCCTGCTGATATCGTTGTGATCCTTCAGCTTCACAGCCTTCTCACCGACAAGAATCTGCTGAACCCGCAAAAGCGAGGATATGAATGGGTCTTCTGAGTGTTGCTGTAATGCGGTCATAGTGCTTGTATAATCGATGATTTGATTTTATTGACACACGAAATAAACGGGTCAGTTTGCAGTCCGACTTACCGGCATACCCCTCAGCACAGCCCCTCTGACTGTAGCAAAATCGGCCTTTTCTACCGTAGCAATTCTCATTATTTTATTAGCTACTGCGTTAATACGCGACTCTCCAAAATCTATTGCCAGTACACTCATGATTTTTTGCAATGATGATGATTCTCTCTTGTCAAACCCTCCCAAAATCGGGCCGCCTTCGGCGACCATTTCTGTGGTCGGTGGTTACCGGAACATTTTGGCGTGCGGTGGTTCGTCCCTCTCCACCGCTCACCAAAATGTTGGTTCTGCCCTCTCGCTCAAAGCAAAGCCGGAATGAGCTGCCAACTGACTACGGGACGAAGACCAGGCGGAAGCCAACATCGTAGCTACGGTAGTCGGGGGTGTCGTAGTTGCGATAAGCCGACCGACAGTCCCTCGCATAGCTGTCCCAGCCGCCACCACGCAGGACACGGCTCGAACCAGTTGTCGGACCAGCAGGGTTCTCAGCCAAGCCACTTTCATACCCACCATACCAGTCACTGCACCACTCATAGACATTCCCATGCATGTTGTACAAACCCCAAGCATTGGGATTGAAACTGTCAACTGCAACCGTTTTCTCCCGATACTGGCCTTTCCGGTTGTTGTTGTAGGGATCGTTGCCATCATAGTTCGCCTGTTCTGTTGTCAGATTACCACCCGTACTAAATGGTGTTATGGTTCCTGCACGACACGCATATTCCCACTCCGCCTCCGTAGGCAACCGATACGTTTTGCCCATTTTACGATTCAATGCCTGGATAAATGCCTAGCAGCCTGTCGGACAAACAATAGAGAAGCTGGTCGCAAAAAAACGCTCGACACTCCTTTTTACGTTCATTTTTGCGATAGACAGCCATGTCAATCTCATAGTACACCAAAAAAGTCCCAATTGGCTGCCTTGTACACCTGATTTTGCCTTACAAGCGGCCATTACTTGTCTTTTCGGGCGTGGCTTCGCCAAGACATGCAGTCTTTTCAGA